>Ga0075301_1000004_pt1 | contig 130895 bp, 127 predicted proteins | sample Browns_TuleA_D1_FD_120053 | JGI IMG/M metagenome (GOLD analysis project Ga0075301, IMG submission 120053) | Natural and restored wetland microbial communities from the San Francisco Bay, California, USA, that impact long-term carbon... | ecosystem: Environmental > Terrestrial > Soil > Wetlands... | reverse complement strand
CGACCGAGAGCTTTTTTGCTTGGGGCCGAACCCCTTTATCCGCATGTGCGTGAGGCGCTTGCGCGAGAATTTGGCGCGCAGGTCTACAATTTCTATGGCTGCTCGGAAGCTTCATGCTTGGCCTTTTCCTGTCCCGAAGGCCCGGGGCTCCATCTCTCCGACGATCTGGTGATCTTCGAGCTGGTGGATGAAAAAGGCGCACCGGTGCCTCCGGGCAGGCCCTCGGCCAAAGTGCTCATCACCAACCTCTTCAATACGCTGCAGCCCCTCATCCGCTATGAGTTGAGCGATTCGGTGACGCTGCTGGAAGATGAAGGGCGTTGCGCCTGCGGCTCTTGGTTGCGCAGGATTCGTGATGTCGAGGGGCGTTCGGATGATTCCTTCATCTACGAAGGCAATGTTTTCGTCCATCCACTGGTTTTCGCGGAGCCGCTCGGTCACGAGCCGGCAATCCTCGCCTATCAGGTCTGGCAGACTGAAAGAGGCGCCCGCATTCTGGTCCAGCATGCGTGGCCAATTGATCTTGCTGCCTTAGCCCGTTCCATCACCGCTAAATTGCGCGGGTTGGGGCTCGAGCGAGCTCAGGTTTCGATTGAGCCAGTCAATGCAATTGCGCGCGGGCCCGGCGGCAAATTGAGGCAGTTTGTGCGGCTGTAAGACACTGCCCGGCTCGCCGTCGCTCTAGCGGAGGAGTGGCGCCTGCACGGGCTCGCTGAGCGTCCGTTCGAAGTCGCCAAGCCAACCCACCTGGATGCTGACGTTGCGGGGCAGGCGCGAGCCGTCGCGTACCACTGCGACGATGCGCTTGCGCTCCTTGAAGGGCACAACCGAATCCCCGAGCACGCGTCCATTTATGACTATCACCGGGGAGGCGTCGCGTTCGAGACTGCCGAAGGGATCGGCTACTTCCACCGAGATCAGAACCGGTTGGCGCAAACGCGGCCTGTCGGGCGTTGCGACAAGGCCGCTAAGGACAGGATCGCTCGCGGCGACCTGACGAACCACAACGGCCGCAATCTTGACGCGTCCGACCGCGGCGGGGCGCGCGGTCAGTTCAGAATGCGTAATCTCTGGCGCGACGACGGCAGGTGCCGGCGCATCCGAGCCAGTAGCGCCAGGCGAGATGAAAGCGCTAAGGATCAGCGCGCCTCCGAAGGACAGGAGCGAGCCGGACGGAAACCTTCTAGCGCGAAAATTCCACGTCATCGACGTAGATCTCCCCTTGGTTTGGCGTGACGAAAATCAGCTCAACCTTGCTCACCTGTGTCAAATCAGCCGGCGCATTGTTCATGATGAAGGAGTGAAGCGGAATCCTCACGCTGGTCATGACGTTTTGGTTGTTGGCCCAACCTCGATCATAGGGTTTGGGGATCGGGTCGAACATGCCCGTATAGGTCAGGTGGTTGTTGGCGCCTCCGGTGAGCCGCACCTGGAATTCCTGACCCGTGCCCGGATTCACCGCGGCATTCGTCTGTGCGGCGCGGAAGGTAACCACCTCGAACCCCGAGACATCCGTCGACGGCAGCGTATAGCTGTAGCTTTGATTGGCCCCGCTCCAGTTTAGCTTATCCGCCTGCGTCTGGTGAACCGAAGGATTAGCGACTGCGATTGCAGTAGCGCCTCCTGCGACCGTGCCAGCGGCCGAGCCAGCATCGAGCTTCAAATGATTCTTCTCGTGACGGAAGGCATAGATTTTTCTTCCCGCCGTCGAAGGAAAGACCAGCCTTCCTCTCAGCATGTCCTCATAGACATCTTCACCCAGAAGTTGGCTGCGCACGAAAGCCGCCAGATAGGCTTCGCCCAATTTCTGTTGATCGGCTGCTGGAATGTAATCGTTGCGGCTGGAGGAGCCGCAGTCATCGCCATCCGCCGCCCAGATCGTGTTGAAGAAATTATGGTCCGCCCCATAGATGTCGATGCCGCTCTTGACCGTCTGGTCGGTCGCGGTACCCGCACGGTCATAAATCCGCGCCCCGCTTAACGACGAAACGTCGCAGTCCGAGGCTGGCAAGATCACGAAATAAGGCACATCGCCCAGCACATAGCTTTGTCCGTCCACCGGGGCGATGGAAGAGACCGAGCCGACGGCAAATTGTTGCGCCACAGGGCGTAAGAAATTCCTCGCATAGGCCGCGACCGAAGCCTCCCCGCCACGCGAATGGCCGGAGACGGAAATCATGCTGAAATCGACATGGCCTGCGAAAAGGCCCGAGAAGGGATCGCTGTAGCTCGAGTAGGTCGTCGAATTGTTCAGATGCGACCAGAACTCGAGATGCTTGAGAATGAGGTCGCCCCGCTCGGGAATCCACTGCGGCACGCCACCGGTCAGATCATAGGCATCGATCGAAACGGCGATGATCCCATGGCTGGCCAAAGCATCGAGCAGATGCATATAGCCCTGGTGATTGAGCTTCCGACTCGCGGTCGGGCAGGACGCGTGACTCGTGGCGAATACGTTGCAGAAACTGTGATTGCCGTGCTCCATGACGAAAATCGGATGAGAACCCGGTGTCACCGGCGTGTTACTGCCCGCGACGGTCGCGGGGTAGCGAACCACCGCGCGCAGATCGACATTGGCGCTTCCGGGCGCCCCAGCCTCATAGGTGGAGACGGGATCCGAGAGATAGAGCGCATCGTCAAAACTATAGGAGGCCTGGCCGATCGGGATTGACCCGAGATTGTAGGGGTCGGGCGCCACGCGGAAGCCGATCTGCACCGCTCCATCAAGAAAGTCGACGGCGCTATCATAAGTGAAATCGTCCGTGAAAGCGCCCGCCGAACTCGCCGGCACCGAACCGAAATTGACCACGACATCGTAACTTCCCACCGCGAGCGGCGCGTACCAGATAACGGTGTCGGTGCCGTTGACGCAGCCGGCTTTGACCGGCATGACCTCGATACCGCCCGAGACATCGACGAGATTGGTGCTCATCGCCCACTGTGAGGCCGAGCGGTGGTTCACCACGTAATAGGCGGCATAATTGCCGCCCGTATGGCCTGCGGGAATATAGGTGGGGTCGACCGCGCCCCATACGTTGTCATTGGTGTCGGCGAAGGAATCAGCAAACTGAAAATACGGATATTTGGGAAGCGGCCGCCCGGCGACGTCCATCAAAGTGCCCCCGGGGGGATAGTAGAGGAACAGAATGAACGCTGTGTCGTGGCCGAAGGAGACAACGTCGATAGCGCGAATGACCCGGGGGAGTTGCAAAGGCGGCGCGAGCGTGACGCGGCGCGCCACAATATCATAGGCGCCGCGGCGCTGGAGCTTCCTGTCCCATGCTTTGGCCACGAAACGGCCTTGCGCATCCGCCTGCACGGTCACGGGCGCGGCGGCACCCGAAATGCCGGTGACGTCGTTGACAAGATCCCCGACATGCCACTGGCGCTGGTTGGGGACGACCGAGAGCTCGACCTTCTCCCCCGGCGAAAAATTGTGTCCCGCGACAAACATGTCGCCTGAACCGGTTTCGGCGCTGTTCAAGAGACAGCCTTTGCTGGTTGCGGGAAAAACCATGGGCGATCTATGGGCCTGGGCAGGGATGAGAAGCCTTGCCCGCGGCCTCGGGCGCTCAAGCGTGGTCCCGCGTTCCATTCCGCGCGCGCTTTGGGGCACCTCGCGAATGAAGAGCTCGAGCGTTCGCCCTTTCAGCGCATGCTCCGCTTCCTCAAAATTGTGGAACGCCAGCGGGCGAAACTTCGCTTCTCGCTCCCAATCGATCGAACAGCCCACCACGCCGCTCTGGAACCACAGAATGAAGGGCTCGATGTCCCCGCGCCGACTGGACATGGCTCGGGCGTAACTGATGCGCTGCTCTCCCAACATGAGATCGAACTCAAAGAGACGGCTGGGGCGCAGTCCACGCGCGCCCGTCTCAAGGCTCGAGCCGATCTCGAGACCCTCGACCGGTCGCCCGCCGGAATCGACGACATAAGGGCCCTGAAGGGGACGTTTCGGTTCTGCGCGAGGGGCGGCGGCGGCGGCGGCGGCGGCGGCCGAGACAAGAAGAAACGAAAAAAGTGTGGCAAATAGATATCTCGCGAGCATCGCCATCTCCTCTTGCCCAATGCGCCCGCGGAAATTCGCTGCTCGCGCAACCTGGAGACGCTTCACCTTAGGAAGGACGGAGGCCCTAGTCTGTAATCGTATGACGAACGGGCCGTGGCACAGGGCGAACGTTCGGTCTTCTGATTTTATTCCATTACCTCAGCCGCAGAGAGCGCTGCGAACCTGCCAAGGGGCGTCGAATACCCCCTTTATCACAGTCCCGTCCGGCATTTTCATGTCGTAACTGCCGCGGACATGCTCCCTCTCTTCGATCCGCGTCACGATGACCGTACCGGTGAGCCAAAGCGCGTTCTTCTGAGCCCCGTGGAATTCGGCGCGGACGATAGGCAGCGCCGAATTCGCTTCACGGCGTAACGGCTGCAAGGCTAGCGATGTCGTCGGGACCGCTTGTGAAGGAAGCCAACTAAGCTCGATGCGTATATAGGGTGGCTCAGGTTCTTGAGGGCCGTTGAAAGGGCGATCCGTGAGATAGATTTCGAGGGCTGGCGCGTCTTCTTGCGTGCAGCCACGCGTGGCTAACGCATGATCGTAGGAAGAAGCTGCGGGACCTCCGCCCATACCGGCTGCACCCGGCGATGCCAAAGCGAGAGCAGCTAGGGCCGCGAACGTGATCAACCGAGACGCCCCAAAAAAGAAGCGGCGGAAACTGTTTCCGGTCTGCGCCGCCTGCGCAAAAGACGCGTGCCTCTCTCTCCCCCTACTATCGCAGCTGTATCTCGTCAGGCACGCCATCGCGATTGCCGTCTTTCGACCGTCCTCTTGTCACGTCAATGTAATCGTCTACCCCATTTTTGTTCAAATCAGGGTGACGGCCCGCAACCTGCACGAAGACCTGCGAGCGCAGCGGCCCGGTAACATAGGCTTTTTGCTTGGCATCCCAGTGTTTGGCATTGGGATCAACAACCGTTGCCGTGACAAACACCGATGTGGCGGGGAACAAATCCACCTGGACCCCCGGTTTACATTTGGCAACATCGGGTCCCTGCAAGCGGTCTTCGCGGGCACAATCCTTTTCGGTTACCCTTTGCACGACATGGCGCCCGCGGCTCAAGCGGGCGATCGGGACGGAGTGGGTCCCGCCCTTTTCGAGCAACTTCATGGGCCGCGTGAGTTTGCTTTCGGACCACGGACGGAACGGTGTCTTGCGTGGATCTAAAAGCCTCTCATTGCCGCGCACCATGGCGTCGATCGAGAGCAGTCGTGGCAGCTCCATCACGCGAATAGCTTCGAGCTGCAGCGGCGCGCCGTTCACATTGACGGCGGCAATATTGAAGCTGCCGTCGGCAGCATCGAGCGTGCCGGCATCGAAACCAAGCGCCCTCGGGTGCAGGGCGAGAGGAGTGTTCGACGCGTCGAGCAGAACCACGTCGCTGACGATAATGGGATCGGGAAGGTTGTAATCGACCCCGCTGAAGCCCGCGCCAACGTGGAATTCGATGCCCCCCGGCACCTGTCCAGGCGCGCCCGGCGTCCCCGGACCGCCAGGTACGCCGTTGCTCCATGCCTGCCCCGTCGACCAAGTCACCTGGAAGCGATTATAGGTTACGCCCTTGAACATCGTCGTGCCGAGCGCGCTGCTTACCGTCGGATTGATCCAAGGCGATAGCGTTCCGCTATAGGACCAGTTGATCGTGAGAGAAGGCTGCGTGCTGAGGATTTCCATTCTCAGCTTGTAGCCGGTCTGCATGTTGGGATTGGTGAGATCCCAATTCCACACGGTTTGCACCGAGAGCCCAACATTGGCGGCGAGAATGGAATATTCGTGGTCGCTAAAATGGCGGCGATACCCCGCGCGATCTTCGCCGCTGAAATGCGATCCCGACGCCATGATGTGATGGGTAAGCGGGTCCTCTCCCGTGGCAAGCACCAGGCCATCGCTGTGCGAGAGGCCATAATTGTGACCGCCTTCATGCGCGGCAGTGCCGCCAATCGCGCGCGCCCAGCGTTCCAGCGTCGAGTTGGCGCCTTCGAGCGCGCCACCGGCGGAACCATAGAGACCTTGGTAGGTGGCGGCCCACTCATGGGCGAAATCTACGGCGGTGGGATCGCCCGTATCGACATTCTGGGCCAGACCGAAGAGCCCACCTGCCGAGGCGCCGCTATCCGTGCCAATGGAGACCGTGTTGCGACGTGCGGCAGCCGTGGCCGGCGCCGTCGTCGTCTGGATCACTTCAACGTTGAACTCGCAATAATCATCAGTAACAACGTCGAAGATCGCATCGCGTAGAGCGCCCACCGTTGCGCCGGGAATAGCGGCATAGTTGGGAAGCTCCGCGATATTGAAAGCGTGCGCAGGACTCGTCGGAGGCAACCCTAAAGACGTGCCAAATTCCGGATAGGTCGCATCGTCAGTAGTCGGAAAATAGAGATAAAGCTTGTTCGGTTTGGCACTGCCTGCTGTGCCATAGCTGATATGGCAGGAAGGCACCGCCCAGGCGGCGGGCGCGCCACTTAATACGGCCGCGGTCAAAAGGAAAATCAGTCGATAACGCATGGCGATCCTCCGTGTATCCAGGGCCCCGAAATACTGGCAAGGACTGCACGTCAATTGAGATGAACAAACCTCCGCGTTGCGTCCCGCCATCGCTCAACAAGGATGTACCACCATCACCCATCTTCCAATCTTCTCGACGTTCGCATTGAGGAACGCCCTGTTCCGCGCCTAGATGCTCCTAAGTGAGAAACTGCGTGTGGAAGCGAGCAGAGCCGCGGTGGAGAGCATGGTGAGGTTGAAAGTCCGCGTATAATGTCGCTCGGTACTGCAGATCTATCGCGCCCGATTATCCCGAAACCGGCAAATGAGACATCGTTGATTCCAGCTCCATTTGCCTCAGTCGCCCCTTTGAATGGAACGCGGTGTTGCGCCCATGGAACGCTGATCGAATTGTAAAGGGCTTGGCGCGGAGCGATTGTCTCGCGGCCTGAGGACTGCACGCCGCAATCGCCAGCAAAGCTAGGCGTTAGAAAAAATTGTCGCGTCAAGCTCGGGTGAGGGGTAAGGGGGCAAACATGGCAGCGAATCCAGGCACAGAGCTTGCTGCGCTTGATTTTGGCAATCTCATCGGCGGTCCGCTTGTCGCGGTGATTACGGCGCAGTCGCTGGCTGCGAATGCGACCGCCAGGTTCATTAAGGAGACGGGGTTTTATCCCGCCGACCAGCCCGATGCCGCCGATGGAACCAAGCTTGCCGGCAACCCGATCTATGTCGATTTTAAGTATCCCAAGGAGGTTGAGCCGTACAAGCCGGGAACGACCTACTACAGAGTGAGTTCGATCACCGTCGACAAAGGGGGATCGGGATACAGCAGCAGCACTCCGCCGCAAGTGTCCATCTCCGGAGGAGACACGGGGCCAGAGGGCAAAGCGGCCGAATTAGGTGATGTAAAGATGGATGAAACCAATGCTGACGTAGTCAAAGAAGTCCCAGTCGACGTTGGCGGAGCATATTTGACGCCTCCTACGGTGACGATCGATGCACCTGGGGGCACCGGCGAGCCGGCTCAGATATCAGTGGTGATGGTCGTGGACCACGTCGTCTCCGCTGTCTCTGCTGTCTTCCAAGAAATGAAAATCTCTGTGCCGCTCCTTACTATCCTGCCCATACCGTTTATCAAAGTCGACATCATTACGATCGACTTCAACGCAAAGATCACTTCGACGGAAACGAGCACAGACACGACCGACACGTCAGTCTCCGGAAACATCAACGCCAGTTATGGCACCCGCTATGCTCGTGTGAGCTTCAGCGGATCTGTGGCTTACAAGAAATCCACAACCAGCGGATCAAGTGTGGAGCGCACCTACTCGATGGCAATCCATGTTCAAGCCTCGCAGGACGAGATGCCTGCGGGCATGGAGAAGCTTCTCGGCGTGCTCGAAGGTGCCATGATTTCAAGGCCTGGCGCCGTTCTGCCCCCAGCCACCAGCTAACGCAAAAGGCTCAGCCTTCGTATGGCGGTGCTTGGCGGAAGCTCGTGCCCCTCGCTTGGTGTTGAGCGTGCCGATGGGAGGGAGGCGTCGTGGCGGACTTGAGCGATTTCCTGGGGCATGTTCTCGCCGAGATCACCCGCGCCCGGGTGGCCGCCGACGTCGAGGCGGTTCGGATTGCGAAAAACTATGCAGCCGATCCGGATGGCCTCCTGAAATTTTTTGCGGTTCCCCGCCTGCGGCTGCCAAACGTCGAAATCACGGCGCCGATGATCGTGAAGATCGTTCCTTCGGGGCAGATCCAGAAAACCGATCCCGATTTGCTTAGCCAGCGCCTCGCCACGGATCTGCGGAAACTGGTCACGCAGCAGAAGCTCAAGATTACAGCGGCCGCGATCATCCAAATAATCAAGGCGGATCCCTCGCTGTCGAGGGGTTACGTGACCCCATCCTCAGCGGAGGTTCTCAGCTTGCAGATCGGTGACAAGATCGCGGCGCCAGCCAGCCGGGCAAAAGCCCCGCAAGCAACCCATGACGAGGTCGTCGCACGCATACGGGAGCAGGTAACCCAGACCCTGCAAGGCCTTCCGTTTTCGCCGGTGGGAATTGAAATCGATCCGACCACGGCTGCAGTTCGAGAATCTGGCGAAGCAGCAGGCGAGGGAGGCAATCTTCTCTACGTCAAGATGTCGATTTCCGAGGACGCGTTGGAAATCGAATTTGAAAAGCCGGCTGCTTCGGAGCCGAGTCAGCCAGCTCCGTCACCTGTCATAAAGCGACTTTCGCCGGAATAGGGCGATGCAGATAGTCGTCACCACTTTCCTCAACCAACTTTATGAGCTTCTCGCGCGAGGGTCAGCGATCGTTACGCTCTATGCGGAGAAAGAAGCTGGCTTTATACCAGCACTGGATGCCTGGCTGATCGAGTGCGAGAGCGTCCTCAAATCGAACCGGCGACCTCAGGTGGGCGAGATCGCCGGCGTTCGCGCACAGCTGCTTTCCGCTTCTCGCGCTGTCTATGACAGGAATGCAATTTCGGTTCCCGCCAAGGGAAGTTCGCGAAAAACCTTCCATGCCTGCGCGGCTATCCTCTTCCATCACGCCGTAAACGTTCTGGGTTCCCAGTATAGGGTGTTCTCTGAGCGCAAAGATGAAGCCGAGAAGCTCGTGCGCCAAATCCTCCTCGTCTCGCTTCAAAAGGGCTCGTTCTTTTCGATTTGGAACAGCGAGCTCGGGCCCTCTCACAAGCTAAGTGACCTTTGGGAGTCCTTTGCTGCCGACAAAGACCTTGCTCAAGGAACCCGCCAAGTGCTTTCCGCGGTTCACTACGTCGACGCGCTTGGCATGCTGGGCGAAGCGATCGACGATTTGAAGCTCTGAGTTCTTCCTCCTCCCCGACCCATGGCCACACGAGCGACGGACGGCCAAATGCATTGACACGCTTCGTCATCACAAGGTGCAGCGCTGTGAGTGATGCATTTGCGGCACGCGGCGTTTTGTTGGCGGAACGGCTTGCGCCGTCATCGCAGCCTGCCCCTGTTAGGGAACCGGATTATACTGCTGACGGAGCGTACCGCGAAGGCCGCGCCGGGAGGTACCGGCCGCATCGTTACGCATTTGGAAGGATTTGCAATGGACTTTACGGCCATAGATGTCGCGATCGGGCTCGTGCTTCTCTATCTCATTCTCGCTCTTATGTGCTCGACATTGCAGAAATTCATCGCTGGGCTTCTTAGCCTGCGCGCAAAGCATCTCTATTCGGCCATTGGCGCCATGCTTGACGATCAGAAGCATACCGGTCTCGCCAAGAAATTCTACGATCACGCCCGGATAAGATCGCTCGCGCCCCTGAGCACGCTCCCGAGCTACATTCCTTCCGAGACATTCGCGCATACCCTCATTGATCTCGCGGCAAGCGACGACAAGGTTCTATCTTCGGAATCGCTGGCGTCCTTGATAAAATACGCTGCTGGCGATGCGACGCTCCTCAAGGCCGAGCTGGGAAAATGGTTCGACGATGTCATGGACAGAGCTAGCGGCTCCTACAAGCGTCTAGCCCAGGCCATTCTTCTCAGCTTGGGCTTTCTGCTGGCGATCGGTTTGAACGTAAGTACACTTGAGGTAGCCCGCGCGCTATGGACGGAACCTCTGCTTAGCCGAAATGTCGTAAGCGCGGCAGAACACTTCGAAGTAAGCCCGAATGCGCAGGTTGGCCTGGCCAATCCTATAGCGTCGGTAGGGCAAGACGTTGGCGATCTCAAGCTACTGCAGAGCAAGCTCGATCAGTTGTCTTTGCCGATCGGCTGGAGCCGGGACACAGCCGCGCGGTTCTTCACTTTGCCACAGGATCGGGGGAGACCAGATTACCATGCGCTTACGTGGTACTGGCTCGCGGCGCTGGTGGGCTGGGCTCTTACGGCTTTGGCTACGTCCTTGGGTTCGCAATTCTGGTTCAACACGCTCGGCAATCTTCTGAACGCGCGTTCCTCGGGCGCGAAGCCCGCGTCAAGCGCGCGGGTCGTGGCGACGGTCGCGGAGATACGGCATGAATGACTCTCTCAAACTGTCCGCCAGTGGGGCAGCCCTCATTAGATCGTTCGAATCGTGCGAGAAGCCCGTGGGTGGTGGCAAGTTCACAGCTTACCTCTGCCCGGCAGGCGTACTCACTATCGGATGGGGTCATACCAATCACACGGGACGCGCCTTCGGTTCGGATGCGTTATGGACGCAGGCAGAATGCGATCAAGCCTTCGCCGAAGACATGGCCCGGTTCGAAGATGAAGTGAAGAAACTGGTGAGGGTGCAACTCACCCAGAACCAATTCGACGCGCTGGTCTCATTCACCTTCAACTGTGGCCCAGGGAATTTGCGCGTCTCCACCCTCTTGCGGAAATTGAATACAGGCGACTTTGAAGGCGCGGCCCACGAATTCGGCAAATGGAATCGCGGAGGCGGTAAGGTGCTGAAAGGGCTCGTGCGCAGGCGGGCTGCCGAAGCCTTCATGTTTCAGGATGCGAGCGGCGATCAAAAGGGGGGCGAAATGCCTCACGAGGTCGGCGCTCATCCATCGGGAATTGGTTAGGCCGTGGCAGGGAAATGACAATGGATCTATCGACGACAGGGAAAATAGCCGCCGGCGCCGCCGGCGCGGCTAGCGGCGGCACCTTTTCATATTTGCTGTTCAAGGAAATGAACGTCGCCAAGCTTGTCGAGCAAGGCACGACCTATGCTTTGACCGTCTTCGCGGCCGTGGCCTTGATCGTAATTTTCGCCGGCTTTGCAGCTCTCCCAAATAAGGAGAATGACCTGCTTAAGCGCAGCATGGTCGGACTTCTTCTGCTGTTGGGAACAATGACTGCGTTTGGTTTCGGCGAACGCATGTATCAAGACCTGCAAAGCTCCGAGATTCAGATCAGCGCCAAATTCAGTCCGGACTTGCACGTGCTGAACGAGAAATTTGCCAAGGCGGATCCTGCGCACACCTTGGTCGTCAATTTGGACGACGGAAACGGTCACGTAGTATCGCTTGAAAGCGGATACTCATCGTTGTCCGTTCACAATGGTGCCTTCGTTCGCCTCGAAATGGACAATTTACGCGCTCTTCTCGAAGACAAGGCGGTGTTGACGGCGGGCGCCAAAGTATGTGGGACTGAGAATTGTGCGCTGCGGGCGCAAGATTGATATTGCGATGAGAGATCTGCTCGCCACGCGAATTGTGGTTCTCATGCTTGCCCTGCTTGGGCCGCCCCCTTTGTTCTCGCGAGGAGCCGATGCAGCGCCCATTTGTGATCCATTAGAGAAATTGAACAATCAAGCGAGAGCGCAACGATTGAGCGGGCACCCCGACCAAGCGCAGCAAACGGTTCGTCGTGTTCTGCAAGTGCGGCCAAACGATTTTCGCGCGCACTATACGAATGGACTTGCCATTATTGGGAACAGCAAAGGCAAACAAAAGGAAACCAATCGGGGCATAGCCGAACTCGTGGCGGCCGCAAAACTTCTTCCGGATCAGGATACGGTCTGTGCTAAGGACAAGAACTACTATTCGATTCTCAACTCGATCGGCGCGGCATACTATAATGCAGGAAACGTCGTCGCGGCCAAGCAGTACTTTGCGCTCGCCTATGCCAATAGAGACAAGCTCACGTCGGGCTCGCTCGGCAGGGTGACTGACAATTTGGGGCTTATCGCTCTGAAAGACGGCGATTATGGTTGCGCATCCGGCTATTTCCAATTGGCTCAGAAAGCTGGAAATCCTCAAGCCGACAATCATTTGCAATTGACCGAGAAAATCTTCACGGCAGCCAAAGTGTCGCCATCCTGCAAGCAGATCGGCTTGCGAGCGGCTGCGCATTGAATTGGCTCCTGCCATCGCATGACATCTATGGAACACGGCGTTCTCCTGTTGCCTACATACAAACTCATTCGCTTGTTCGATTCTTGAAGATGGTGCGAGCGACTGGTGGCAACGCTTGACGCTTGAGGGGGCCATGAGCATCCAACACGTTTCGGCGCCTTGGACGGCATGCGCGTTCATTGCCTGTGTGTTTCTGGGTGGCTGCGCAAGCGGTGGCGGCGCACTGGACGGCTACGCAGAGGATCCCGAGGCAGCGGACACCCTGCCGACACTTCGCGAGCAATATTTTGGGATAAACTCAGAACGCAAATACTACGACGAAAAAGACGCCGAGAAACGTACGTCAATCCGAAATGAAACCGTTTTTAACCGGATGCGCGTCTACGACATGGAGTTTTCGCGACTGCGTCGCGGGCTGAACGCTTCCTATAATGTCATTGCCGTTGGCAGCGATCTCACGGGCCTGTTGCTCAATACGATCGCGGCTGTGACCGGCAGCGCGAGCACGAAGGCGGCGCTTTCAGCTGCCGCCGGCGGCATAATCGGCGCCCGCGGCGTGGTCGATAAAGACCTGTACTACCAGCAGACCTTGCCCGCGATCGTGACCCAAATGAGCGCCAATCGCGAAAAGGCAAAGGCCGCCATCCTCATCGGCCTTAAAGAGAAAGATGAGAAATATCCTCTCGGCATTGCAGATCAGGACCTTGCTCGCCTGAACGACGCAGGAAATCTGTCTGAGGGCGTCACTAGCGTCATCGAGGAATCGAAAAAGGCAAAGAAAGAATCTGATGCAACGATTCAGGGGCTACAGGCGAGTTCCTACGCGGCAACCACGAGCAGCCTAACCCTGCGTGCTTGGCTTTATCCAGGCGGCAAGGTGGATCAAAGCCGGTTGGATCAGCTCCAGGGTTGGCTCAACGGGAGACCCGATGACAGCTTACATGGACTGCCGCCAGCATATTTTGTGAGTTCCGACGAGGCCAAATTCGAAGCGGCCCGTCAGGATGCTCTGAAAGATTCTTCACTGCACATCAAATAGGAGGTTGGCATGGTTTGCGGGACTTTCAAGATCAACAAAGTGCCGGCCAGCGACGTCAAAATGACCGAAGATCTGTTCAGAGCCAACAAGCCCCCACCCAATAGCGTGAAGAGTGTCAAGGATCCGGACGGGACATTTACGGTGACGGCGGAATTTCCGCCCTGTCCCGACAACACAAAGCACAGTCCGAGCTGAGTCGACTGGCGCGGGCATCCACCGCCCTGAGATCGCGGCTTTGAATTTGTCTCACAAGCCAGACAGACTACGGCCAATGAGCCAAGTCGGCCTAGCTTGCTGCCAAAGGTATCTGTTATCTGGATAGTCCCTTGGCACAGTTACAATTAGTACGCGAGATTGACGGAGCGCGTCGCGAACATCGATTGGATCACCCCATTGCTCGTCCACAATTCCGGATCGATCGTCTAAAAGACGCACTCGTGGAACGGGAAGTCGATAGCCCTTGACCTGCAACGCATAACTTGGAGCCAGTTCGCGCAACTTAGCATCGAATCGTGCGCCTTGGGCAAGAATGGTCTCGCCCAGGACATCCGCTGCTACCGAACCGAGAAGGGAATATTGCTCTCCCGCACTCTCTCGCTTCGAACGCGCTTGCAAGAACCACGTGCGCATACGATCGCTTGCCAGCGTCCAGTAGAGAAACGTCGCAGCATTTGTGGTCGCAATCTTTCGGGCGCTTCCATGTGTATCCTGTTCAAGCTTTGATTTGTCGCCGTCTGCGTAGTCCGAAATACTGCGAACCGTAAGCGCCGGGATTTGTTTAAGCGCCGCTGCCGAGAATATGCCACCGGACTCGGTGTCGATCGCGAGCACTCTGCGGTCAATATCCTGCAATTTCTTGCGATATTTTGGACTAGCGCAGACGGCGCCGCATGCAATCGATCCCTCTATTGCAGTCGGAGTTACTATGGTCTCAAGCTTCCTAGATTTTCCGCTGAACTCTCCGGGTAAGAGCCTTTTTGCCTCTTCTTCCGACTTGGCCTGCCAAGCGATAAATCCCGGCTTTGAACTCGGGTTTAGTTTGTTACGTATGATGGCGGTTACGACATCAAGTGGCGAAGAATAATGGGTAGGAGAAAAATTGGTTTCCGCGGTCGCACCGTCACCCTCTACGGTTTTCGCGTTATCAACGACATCGATTATGGCGCGGCTGAAGCATGCATCCCCGATATTGAGGTCAGGAGATAAAGCCCCGGCAATACCCAGACAGACTACCAGTCCGATGTCGTAATCTTGGGCTGCCGACAAAAGCGAGTTTTGCGCCGCTGCTTCAACAATCGAAACCCGAAACCTAACCTCTGTGCCTGTACTCAGGTCCTCTTCGAACTTGAAATACTGGAGCGTAGTCGAAAACTCTTCTCTTCCAACGGCGTGATAACTAGAGCGTCAAAATATTGTTTCGGCATAAGTATTTTAATCCTCTATTTCCACGCATGGCGCATGCGACTCTGCTCCCGTTATCGGGTTAACCTACTGTGATCGCGTTCGCCAATAAAAGTACATGTCTTTGATATCGGCAAGGGTTCGTGGCGATCCCGTTCTGCACCTCCATATCGGTGTCGGTCTTCCTATGGGGCCGTTTACATTTGTTGTGGGTCGCTAAGAGCCCTGGCGGCGCCTGAACGAAATGCCTCAAATTGTTCGGCCGTTGGAGTTGGCTAACCAACAGCTTATCGCTCACGACGCCGGAAACCCCATGCAATTAGAGCATGCAGTGGGCCGTACAGTCCGAAGATCCAATAAGACCAATTGAAGAACCCTTGGGTGCCGATGAATTCCATTTGGGGTATGGATAAGCGAGCACCGACATGAGCGACAAAATTCAGCAAATCGCGCACGTGAGCCATGTATGCCTGATACATCGGCGACGCCTCGGCAAGCTGCATTCCCCCAAGGAATGCGTAGATAGCATACCCAATGATGGCCGCGAATGGCGTGAGGGCATAGGCGATTGTGGTAAGGACGAAGCTGAGCCAATCTGAAAAATCGTCGTACAGCCAACTAATAATCACATAGATGACAACAATTGTGATGGGCAAAAAAATCGCTAGAGATAGCTCCACGTCAACGACTGAACCAAATGGAATGCTGAAAATAAGATTGGCTACTGTACTGGAATAGATCGCTAGGAAGAGTTGCCCGAGCCAGAGGCCAAATGCCCAGGCGGCGTAATGCATGACTCGGCCTCGTCTATCCACTCTTGTTTCCGAATCCAGCGCCGTGTTCATGTCGAACTAATGTTCCTCGTTCGAACTTGCTCTTTGCTCAATAAACGTGGCGTGCGGCGGTAGCTCTCGCAGTCGTTTTAGTTGCATGCTTCTGATGCTGATTAATTCATAAATTGATTTTGGCATCCTTGAATAGACGTTGATGCCAAGCCTCTTGGCTTCGCGATAGTCAATCAGCCTACCATGTGGCATCTCCCCGCTCGTCAGCGTCTTTGCCAAAGTACAGCCACGCCAGCCCAAAAAGCCCTTATGCGCGGGACTGATTAGTTCACATGCTTTCTTTACTTCGTCACGAAGTTCCTTCTTTGCCTCGAGAGCTGCAAGTCTGATCTCGGGAGGGGCGCCATCACCGAGTTCCTCGGCTATCTTCATGATGTCACGCGCACTGCCGTAACCAAGCCGCAAATCGATCGGACCGAGCGCTGCATCTTTGGCCAGATAAATTGCTCGAGTCGCTAACGCTATCTTTGTGCCGCCGGACCTGGCGAAGATTGGAACAAAAGCGGCCGTGTTAGGGCGGTGCAATAGAGCGGCAGCAATCTGACTTGTCGACGATGCCCAGCCGCCGCGCGTGTGAATTACAATGTCGATTGGTGTCCTCTTGGGCAACTTACCGATCGTGCCGACAATGCTGGTAACCTCTTCGTCGTCGATTTCACCATCAACGTCGTGGATCATAAAAAGCAGGACATGCCCCCTGCGTTCCCAGGAACGCCGGAACGAATCTTGGGTCGACTGCCATGCCTGTTCGAGCGCGGCCTCCGTATTCGCTTCGGCCAATCGCCGCGTCTCAGAGGCGTAGGCAAAAGGATTGTCTATGATTTTCGCGTATGACACGCGCCCCACCGCGCCCCCCGTGCCCCACCGTTCCTAGCAAGGTAATTCTACCTATTAGACTGGGTCCACGGCCGACTGCGATGTTCCCCATAGAGAACACCACTTTCCGAATTGGCCACACCCGGGGGGCTAGATGTTCAACCATTATGGCTCGCGGCGGGGGTGTCATGCCGATCGACCAATCATTGATCGGACGCGAATATTACGCGTTCAGAGATTCCACTCATAACCTCATTTTTATTGAGAAGCCCGAGCTAGGGGTTCTCTTTCGCTCACTCCTCGACACCAAGGAATTCCAGCGCCTAAGGCGAATTCGTCAAAACGGACTTGGGTACCTCGTCTATCCGAGCCTCGAGACCAGTCGCTTCGCACATTCCATCGGCTCCTTCGCCGTCGCAAAACGCGTGATCGAGGCGCTACAAATACAGCAACCCCATGACGGCGCATTTGGGTTTCCTAAGGTATTGGAGATCGATGAGGACTCTGCCCATGGCTTCATGATCGCGGCAGCGCTTCACGATATCGGGCACGGCCCGCTTTCTCACACGTGGGACGAAATTACTTCGCGGCTGACGCTTATCGATCGCGATTGTGATCGGACAAATCATGAGGCAACCGGCCTCTCTTTGGTGCAGTCACCAGCGAGCGAGATCGGCGCTCTCTTTGCCAAACATCTGAAAAAGTCAGAAAGCTACGAAGCGAGAGTAATCGATGCTGCATTTCGCTTCCTGAGGAAGGAACATCATCTTACTTACCTGCGGCCCTTGCTTGCCGGTAATCTTGACATTGATCGGCTGGATTTCATTGCGCGGGACACGCGTGCTGCGGGGGTTACCTACGGCCAGCACGATCTGGATTGGCTAATAAGGTCGATGCGTTTCGGTCGACTGCCGCAGGAGGCGGACGATTGGGAGGATGTGCCTTGGGTCATCGCCATAGACGCCCGCAAGGGCGTGAATGCCCTGGTACAATATCTCCGCGCCCGCGAGAACATGTACAGCCTGGTCTACCTGCACAAGACAGTACGAGCCGCGAACGCTCACCTGGCGGCGATATGTCTTTATGCAGCCCTACAGTTGCGAAGTGGGGAGTTGGGGACGGGCGACCTGGAGCTATTGGAATTCTTGAAATCTGGTCGCTGGCGCAATCATAATGTCACGGCAGTAGATGATTGCGACGTCTGGAATGCAGTCCGGTATTTCGCGAAAGCGAAGCCCGGGTTCCTTCGTGACTTCGCGAGCAGCTTTCTTTCGCGTCATCTGTTCAAGACACGAGAGGTGAGCGGAAAGACACAATCTATCATCAGACAAATGATCGACGACGGAACATTGGCAGCAAGATTTCGTCGGCGTCTCGCCAAGTACGCAGAGTTGAGTGACGAGACGGCCATTCCCAATCAGTTGCTGTGCAATCTTGTGGTTCATGTCGACGAAGTGCCATTTGACATCATTAGCAAGGAGGATCGACCGACTGAACAAATGTGGATCATGCACAGGCGCCCAGTTGATATCGGTCTCACTGATTTGCGAAGTTATTGGCGACAGACGGTGTCATCCGATACTGCAAAGACCTTTCGCTTTGTGCATTTCTACGAGGGTATACAGGACGATGTTTTGGACATCATTTCTCAGTTGGAGAGCGCATTTCCGCGAATAGGTACGCACGAGAGGCCAGCGGTTCTCCCGAGAACTGGGAGCGAGCATTTTCCCAAGCCCCCGGATGGCTTCGAGATCCAGAAAATCTTGTCAGATGACGGCAAGCATAAGGTTGCCTATCTGGCCGTCCGACGCGAATCCGATACGCACGGTACGTTTGCCACAGGTGAGACGTGGGTCCTGAAGCGCTACAGACAAATGTCGGAGCAGAACAAGCGCGTCCTGGCGGATCGCATGCCCGAAATTTTTCGGGTGGCATCCGAGTTCCTGACCAAGACTTACTTATTAAGGCGGCAGGAGGACAAAGCAGTCTGGCTTGTGGAGAAACTATGGATCGCCGATCTTCTGCGCCTAGTGCTCGAAGGTGGGATCCGGCGTGACCTCAGCTTCTTGGCCGATCTAGGCTGTGATCTCTTCTCCGGTCTCGCTGAGTTGGCCCGTTACAACATCCGGCACGGCGATCTGAAACTCGAGAACTGCGGCGTTGTGCACCGTGGCAAACACCTTTTCCGGTACCAGATTGGAGATTTCGGTTCATCGTCAGCCGATCCCACGCGGCCCCCCGAGGGCTCATCCGGACTAGGAACGCTCAAGTCAAGACCCCCCGAATTCTTCTTACCCACAGAAAACAGGGTCGCTGGCCTGCAGTCCGATGTGTGGTCATTGGCAGCGACAGTGCTAGCCGCGGCGACGGGCCGTTATCCTTTCATAACTTTGAGATATGACCGCACGAAGCGGCAAGAAATGGAACAGGAGATTTCGAAAAGCCTAGCCGCGAGAATGAAGGAACTCGATTTGATCACACGCGATCGCTTGCCGCCTTTACTTGGCGAAATACTTCGCCCTTGTCTCCTGGAGAGCTTGTCAAATCGGCCGCCAGCGCAAGAGGTCGCCAACTTGTTCGCCGAGGCCAGGCGGCTATGCGAAAAGCCCGGGACCTCGAGCCTCGCGCTCTCCTGGCAGCGGGCGGTTGATGTTTTCGCGGTCAGGAGTCAGGCTTCTGACTGCCAAACGGTACAGCGACGTCTAAGTGCCGAATGCCAGCAGTTGCTCGGACTCGATGGACGCTGGCTGCCTCCTAAGTTGCGTGACGAATTCTCCAAAATCGGACAGCCATGACGAACGAAATAGGCCACATTCGCAAATCTGGTGCTCTGCTGGAGCGCCATTTGCAGCTCGTCTCGCGAATATACGACAAGTGGGCTCTCGGGCTTTCACGCGCTGCCTGGTATCGCGACGAGGAGATTCTTAAACGGATTGACCGAATCGGATCTCTCAAACCTCGACGCTTGTTGGAGATCGGTCCTGGCGACGGGCGCGTGCTTTCCAGGCTCGCTAGGCAGATGCCCATGACGGCGTTCGAGGCCGTTGATATCAGCCGAAGAATGCTCTCCCTTGCGAAACGCAACTGTTTTTTCCTTAAGAATGTCCAGCTCTATGAAGGGGATTGGATTGAGCCAGTTCAGATGCACGAGCCTTTCGACGTCATACTGATTAAGAACACGCTTCATCTGATCTCCGACCTGGAAGAAAAGCTTCGAGCGCTTGCAAGAATCTCACACGGCAAGACAGTGCTAGTTATTGTTGAGACGGTTTCACCGACAAGAAAGAGTATGGAATTTGTGACCGCGCTGTTTCGAAAGATCGACTTGATAGGCGTCAAGTTGAACTACTTCACCAAGCACAGCCTATCTTCTAAGCTTCGCAAGGCGAGCTGGACCGATGTTCACTATTTCGCGATTGTGAACCAGTCGATGTCAGTGGATGACTGGCTTGAGTTTAAAATTGAAACCGCTGGCCAAAGGACATCCATAAAGAACTGGATACTGTCAGCGCAATCGCAGATTCGCGACGAGATGAATATTTCATATGAGGGCGGACGTCTCACTATGTTGAGGCGACAGGTAATCGTTTACCTCAGAGCTAACCGAAATAGAGTTATCCCATTCAGCCCGCAATAAATCATAAGTCGGCTGATATGATGGATACGACAACGCTGTGATGAGGATTGCAGATTGATGGGCTGCGCGCGTCGACGACAATCGCTGGTAACACGAAGATAGTTTAGGCGGATCGACGTTCGAAGGTAGCCGCTCCCGCTTGCCTTAATTCATCGAGACGATTCGCCCACCATCTCATCATCGCCACGCGCTCGTCCCAGTGCTCCCCGCGCGCATAGGCGCGCCGCGCATCATTATTCTCGATGTGGCCGAGCTGCAGCTCTATCGCGTCTGCGCTCCACATTCGGGACTCATTCAGGAGTGTGGAGGCTGTGGCGCGAAAGCCGTGAGCTGTCATTTCGTCCTGTGAATACCCAAGACGCCGCAATGCTGCGTTCATCGTATTCTCAGCGATCGGGCGGCGTGGGCCCCTGACCGAAGGAAGCAGAAACTCGCCGCTCCCGGTAGATGAATGCAGGTCGCGCAATACTTTTATCGCCTGGGGCGAGAGCGGCACTTTGTGGCTTCTGCGCATTTTCGTGCGTGCTGCAGGCATCATCCAAACGGCCGCTTCAAAATCAAACTCGCTCCATCCAGCGCAACGCAACTCGCCCGGGCGTGGGAACAGTAATGCCATTAACTTGAGCGCGGCAAATGTCGTGGGCTGTCCATCGAACCCATCCATGGCACGCAAAAGTGCGCCAAAGGCTCTCGCATCAAGAATCGCTGCTCTCGACTTCACTTTTGGTGTAATGAGTGCACCTTGCAGCGAGATCGTCGGATCACTTTGCGCACGCGCCGTGGCGATTGCATATCGGCACACGGCGCCAATGGTCGAACGCAGTCGGCGGGCGGTTTCGTAGCGACCCCGCCGTTCCACTTGCCGCAAAACCGCCAACACCTCAATAGGACGAATCGCGCTTACCGTTAGTGGTCCCAATATCGGCATCGCAAATTCGAGTAGCCATTCGACCTTTGTGAGCGTCGTCTCTGCCCGCCCTTCGGTGCGGAGTTTATTGAGATATTCTCGGGCAACAGCCTGGAAGCTGTCGTCCCGGTTTTCCTGTTCAATGCGGGCAATCTTTCTCGCGTGAGAAGGATCGCGCCGTTCTCTCAGAAGGGCTCTTGACTTCTCGCGTTCCGCCCTCGCTTGCAGGAGCGAAGTTTCCGGATATTTGCCCAAACTGATGAGTTTCTGTTTACCTCCGAAGCGGTAGGCAAGACGCCAGAGTTTGGAACCATACGGAAAGACCCAAAGCTGCAGTCCGCCCATGTCGGAGAGCTTGTAGAGCTTCGGTCCTGGCTTCGATTTACGGCAGGCAAGGTCGGTAAGCGGCATGGGAAGAAAACTAGAACAAGGGTGGTTCCGTACCAACAACCGACCCTCCAGCGTACCAACATCGTACCAACACTTTTCGCGCGTTGGCATGTTTCGCCATGTGCAGCTATGATCGGGTTTCGCGAGTCAGATCAATAAGTTACGAAACAAATTGTGATGGTTCCAAAAAGAACAAAACTGGATAGTGGTGCCCAGGGCCGGAATTGAACCAGCGACACACGGATTTTCAATCCGCTGCTCTACCGACTGAGCTACCTGGGCTTAAGGGTATTGGCCGGAACGCGGGTTGTAAAAGAGCCCCCTTCCCCTGTCCAGCGACCCTATTGCGCCGCTTCGCCGATATGGCTGCGGCTCGCGTGCAGCGCGGCCAATTTGTCGGCCGTGGCCTGTGCTGCGGCTAAGAATGGCTTCATGGCGCCTTCATTCTTGCGCCACTTGTCGGGATCGGGCGGAGTTAGCGTATAGCGCGATGGTCGCAGCGGGTTCTTGGTCAGCGTGCGCATGCGCTCGCTGAAGGGCACTTCTGCAAAGCCGCAAAGTTGGGCCAGCGTGCCGGCGGGATCTGACACAACATCGTCATAGCGCACGACGCACCAATCCTCACTCGGCAGCGCGGCCAAGTCCTTCATGATCGTTTCGTTGGTGTCGCGCCATTGGCGCATAGCGACCTCGGCCACGTCGGCGCCGTTGAGATCCCGCCAGCCGGGGATCAGCAGCATCGACCAAGGCGGCCCCATCCATCCGCGCAGCTCGCGATAGGTGACGAAACGCCCCGAACGCCACGCCTCGATGATGGCGCTGATATTCGCTTTCGCTTCGCGGTGCAGATAGATGAACTTCGCGTCGGGAAATATTGCCTTGAAGAAAGGAATACGCAGCGCATTCTTTGGCGTCTTCTCGAAGAAGCGAACCGATTGCGGCGCCGCGCCATCCATGCCGCGCCATAACTTGCCGTCCTCGGTGCGCAGATTCATGGCGAAATTGGTGAGCAGCTGCGTCCGCACATCGGGCGTCGCGTCCGCTGCCGTGAGCCGGTTCGAATCAAGGTTACGATTGAACGGGCTGAGCGCCGGGATGGTCTCAACATGGCCGTGGCCCTCGCCGCCGAGCGTCCAGAATGCTTCGTTGGCGGCCAGCATTTCGAACAGAAGCGTGCTGCCCGAGCGCGGCGCCGAGACGATGAACACCGGCCGATCGAAGCGCGGGCCCACGATTGCGGGTGCACCGATGGGCGTCCTGATCGCAGGCTCGCCGATATTGGATTGTGCGAGCGGCGCCTCGACCATCGCTGCAAAGGTGGAAGCCAGCGCCTCGGCCACCGGCCGCCCGTTGCTGGCCATGATCACGCTCTCGGGGATCGCGGCAACCTCTTGCAACATGCGCTGCACGAGCCTGCGAAAATGCGGCAGGCCCTGCGGCGTCGGCCCATAGGCATGCCAGATCATGCGCCATTCGTGACGGAGATTGACGGTGAAGGCCTGCACCAGCGCGACATCCGATGGATTGTTGCCGCGAACCGCCGCGATATCAGACACCAGGCGCGACAGTTCGAAATCCACCTCGCCCGGCGGCAGGGCGGGCTCGCCGACATAAGTCTCGAACGAAAGCTGCGGCTGCAGGCTTTCGCGATACGGCACCAGGCGCGGCGCCTCCTCCTGCCCAAGCGGCCGCACCATCGCCCAAAACGCCGGGCTTCCGTAAGTGTCGAACGTCAAATGGATGCGGCGCGTGGTTTTCTCGTTGATCACCGTGTGCATGCGCCAATTGTCGAAGGTCCAGGCCTCTCCCGCCGCCATGTGCACGGCCGTGTCGCCGCACTGAAACTTCACTTCCGGATGGGTGACGATCGGAATGTGCACGCGCGTATGGCTGCGCCAGTAATATTGCTTGTCGAAATGCATCGGCACGCCGTCACCGGGCTCGAGCCGCATCAGGCGCGAGCGTCCCAGCAGCGTCTGGAACTGGCCCAATATTTGCTGAAGGTAGGGTGAGCGCAACAGATGCTCGGTCGGCAGCATCGGCGGATCGAATTTGTTGCCGGCGACGCCGTTGGTCGCGATCAGCGGCAGCGCCGTATTGCCCTTGTAGTCTTGCGGGTGGCGTAGCCAGGCCTCTTCCGGAAAGGCCTCCACTTCCGCGCGCATCCTGTCCACGTCGAAGCGGAACGGAAATTTGTAGAACGGGTGCGGCAGATGCATTGAACACAGCCCCTAATTCGAGGCCGATCTTAGCGGAACCCCCTGATATTCCCAATAAATTGTGCGACGCGGTTACTGCGGCTTTTCCAGCTTCTCTGACTCGTCTTCCGATTCATCCTGAGCGGCCGCGCCCGGAATCGCATAGCGCCCTCCAAGCCATTTCGCGAGATCGGCATCGGTGCAGTGCTTCGAACAGAAGGGCTTGAACTCTTCGGCCGCCGGACGGCCGCAGATAGGGCATTTGCGCGCTTTCGGTTTTCGCTGCGCCATTTGCGAAGTTTACGCGTAGCCGAACGATTTCAGCAACGCCGCTGTCTCATAAAGCGGCAACCCAACAACATTGGTGTAAGAGCCGCTTATCAACCGCACGAAAGCCCCAGCGCGGCCCTGAATAGCGTAGCCGCCGGCCTTGCCCTCGCCCTCGCCCGATGCGACGTAAGCGGCCACCTCGTCTTCGCTCAACGCCTTGAACGCGACGCGTGTTGCGACAATGCGTGTGCGCAATTGGCCGTTTGTCATTGCCGCAAGCGCGGTGAAGACCATGTGGCGGCGGCCGGAGAGCATCGTGAGGCACGCCCGAACTTCGGCTTTATCTTTTGCCTGCGGCAGAATGCGCCGGCCCACGGCCACCACGGTATCGGCGGCCAGCACCAGTGCATCCGTTTCCCGCTCCGCCACCTCTTCCGCTTTCGCCCGCGCGACGCGCAATGCGTAGCTCCGCGGCAATTCCTTGCGCCGTGGCTGCTCGTCAATCTTGGCCGCTACAACCTTGTCCGGCGTAATGCCCACTTGCGTCAGCAGCTCGCGCCGCCGCGGGCTCGCGCTCGCCAGCACCAGGCGCGGACGCGCCGTCATGGCGTCACTTGAAGCGATAGGTAATGCGCCCTTTGCTGAGGTCATAGGGCGTCATCTCGACCAGAACCTTGTCGCCCACCAGCACGCGAATGCGGTTCTTGCGCATCTTGCCGGCGGTATGGGCGATGATCACATGCCCGTTTTCGAGCGTTACCCGAAAGGTCGCGTTGGGCAGCAACTCCGAGACGGTCCCCGGAAATTCGAGAAGCTCTTCCTTGGGCATGCAACTCCTTATGTAGGCCGTGCGGGTGGGAGGATGCACTGGCAGATGCGAAAATCAAGCGTCGGCGACGCTATCTTTTCAGGTGCAGTACACAGATAAGGGTGAACAAGCGGCGCGCGGTATCGAAATCCATGTCGATCTTGCCCTTCAGCCGCTGGCACAACAGCTTGGCGCCATCGTTGTGCAGCCCGCGCCGCCCCATGTCGATGGCTTCGACATGCGCGCCGCGGCCTTCATGGACGGCCGCGAAGTAGCTCTCGCAAACCAGGAAATAGTCCTTCACCACCCGGCGGAACGGCGTCAGCGACAGCACAATATGACCGTGATCGGCGCCCTCGAGCTTGATGTCGAAGACAAGCTGGTTCTCGGCAATGCCCAGCACGAGATGATAGGGCCCGCCCGCAGAATCTTTGGGCTGAAAGAAATTTTCCGCGAGCAGATCGTGGATGGCGATCTCGCGTTCGCGCTCGATGTCAGCGGAGCGCTTGATCAACGACTTCTCATCAAGCGCGATGCTGCCGATGCAATAGGGGGACTTCACTGGCCCGCGCCCGCGTCGTGGCGGGGACGGGCGACGGCCGGCCATGGCCCGCCCAGATCGCGCAGCGATGCCTCGATACATTCGACCTCGAGTCTGATGGCGCCACCGCCCGCAAACAGGAGCTCGATCACGCCCGCGCTGTCCCTGCCCGGCACAAACTGGATCGCCAGCAATTCCACCACGGCATCGGGATCGTCGCGCCTCAGGTTGTGCGATTTTGCCGCCAACACGCCGTCAAAGTGCAAACCTGTGCGCACGCGCAAGTCGTGGCCCTTGGCGTCGTCGCAATCCTCCCAGCGAAAGCGGTTGAACAGTCCGGCGAAGCGCCGCGCGCGCGGGAGGTACACGAGATCGCCGACGCGCGCCACTGCGTCCTGCAACTGCGCCGAGATGATGTTCAGATCCTCCTCGTCTTCCGCGAGGAGCACCGGTCCCATTCCCGTCATGCCTTGAGCCGCTCGATATCCGCGCCGCAGGCGCCAAGCTTGTCCTCGATGTGCTCGAAGCCGCGATCAAGATGGTAGACGCGTCCCACGACTGTTTCGCCCTGCGCCGCCAATCCCGCCAGCACCAGGCTGACCGACGCGCGCAGGTCCGTAGCCATCACCTGCGCGCCCTTCAACTCGCTCACGCCGGTGACGATGGCCGCATCGCCGTCGATGTGGATGTCGGCACCCATGCGCAAGAGTTCAGGCACATGCATGAAGCGGTTCTCGAAAATCGTCTCGCGGATGTGCGAGATACCGTTGGCCGTCGTCATCAGCGTCATGTATTGCGCCTGTAGGTCCGTCGGGAAGCCCGGGAACGGCTCGGTCATCACATCGGTGGCAAAGGGCCGGGCGCCGTTGCGCGCCACCATCACGCCGCGGTTGGTCACGGTGACCTGCGCGCCCGAGCGCTCGAGCAGCGGTACCAATACGCCGATATGGTCGCGCCGCGCACCAACCAGCTCCACCTCGCCACCAGCGATCGCAGTGGCAATAGCGTAGGTCCCGGTTTCGATGCGATCGGCCACCACGGCGTGCCTTGCCGCGTGCAGCTTGTCCGCGCCCTGGACGATGATTTCCGATGTGCCGAGACCATAGATCTGCGCCCCCATAGCGATGAGGCAATGGCCCAGATCCTCGATCTCGGGTTCGCGCGCGGCGTTGGAGAGAATGGTCTCGCCATCGGCCAGTGCCGCCGCCATCAGCAAGTTCTCCGTGCCGCCAACCGAGACATGCGGGAATTGGAAATGTGCGCCTTTCAATCCCTTGGGCGCGTGCGCGAACACATAGCCTTCGGAAAGCGTAATCTCCGCGCCCAAGGCCTCTAGGCCCTTGAGATGCAGATCGACGGGGCGTGCGCCAATGGCGCAACCGCCAGGCAGCGAAACCTTGGCCTGCCGGAAGCGCGCCAGCAGCGGCCCCAGCACCAAGAAACTTGCGCGCATTTTGCGCACGACATCGTAGGGCGCAATCGTGCCGATCTCGCCGCCGGCATCGAGTTTCATCGTGCCGCCGATGCCGACGCCCGTTCCCTTCCGCCAATCGATCTTGACGCCCAGCCCATGCAACAGCTCGGCCATGAACGAAACGTCGGCAAGGTCGGGAACATTGGTGAGCGTCAGCGGCTCATCGCTCAGCAAGGCTGCGGCCATCAGCGGCAGGCTCGCATTCTTGGCGCCGCTGATCGGAATCTCCCCTTTGAGGCGACGCCCGCCCGTGATGCGAATGCGATCCATACTCTCCGATCCCCTCGCCGCCCGATGCGGCTTACACCCTCACGCTAATCGCGCTTTGTGGTTGCTTCGCGGCTTTGTGCCGGCGCTTCAGTGGACTCTTGGGCGGCTTCAGCGTGATCCAGCGCCCGCGTCCGCGCCTTGCGTCTTTTGAGGTTCTCGCGCAGCGCCGCGGCAAGCCGTTGCTCGCGTGTTTGCGCGCCCCGTTTCATCACCGAAATCCACCCTTCCGCATGGGTGCCCCTTGGGCTATAGCAGCCGACTTCGGGTCGCGGCTCCGCTGTGGCCGAAGTGCCGCAGTAGCGTAGTGGTAGCGCAACCCCTTGGTAAGGGGTAGGTCGACAGTTCAATTCTGTCCTGCGGCACCATCCCTCTCCCAAGCGCAATGCGCTAAACTTGGCGCTTGCGCGTTTGGTGTCTGGCGCTCGTTTCAATTGGGGGGCGCCTACTGGAGGGAACTATGCCTGACACACTGTCCAATCTGGATATGACCGTCGTTGCGCCTGCCGTCGCTCTGATCTTCGGCATTCTGATCTTGTTCGTTCCGCGGCTGCTGAGCTTTCTGGTCGCGGTCTACCTGATCTTTGTGGGCGTTATTGGCCTCTGGCCGCACTTCTTCCCCGGCGGCACGCCCACCTGATCGGCGGGGTCTGACTACCGAGCGGCGGCGACCTTGGCTGGTGCCGCCGCATAACCACTGGCCAGGCGCTCCCGCGCCATGCGGTCCGCGATTTCGTTCGTCGGCGCGTTCTCCGCGTCGGTGCGAGCGAAAATGCGCGTGAGCGTCCCCGGTATGCCGCGCGTGCGGGTTTCAATCTCGGAGTCGCTCCAGCCAAAGATTTGGCCGGCGACGCAGATGATGCCCCCGCCATTGATCACATAGTCCGGCGCATAGAGCACGCCGCGCTCGCGCAGCATGGCGCCGTGGCGATCGCGCTCAAGCTGATTGTTGGCGGCGCCGGCGATCACTTTCGCCTTGAGCGCCGGCACCGTCTTATCGTTGAGCACAGCGCCCAACGCGCAGGGCGAGAGAACATCGCATTCCGCGGTGACGATCTCGTTCACGCCGGCTACGGCAGCGCCGAATTTTTCGGCCGCTTCGCGCGTGGCGGTTGCATTCGTATCGGCAACAACGAGCTTGGCGCCTTCCGCGTGCAATTGCTGGGCCAACCGCATGCCCACTTTGCCAACGCCCTGAATGGCGACCGTCAATCCTTTCATCTGATCGGTCTTGAGCCGATGCCTTACCGCTGCCTTAAGCCCAAGAAACACGCCAAGCGCGGTCATCGGCGCAGAGTCGCCGCCCGTTTTCCCCGGCTGGTCGAAACCTGCAGCGTATTTGGTCACGCGTGCAATGACGGGAAGGTCGGCCGGCTTCATGCCGACATCCATGGCAGTGATGTAGCGCCCGCCAAGGTTTTCCACCGCGCGGCCGAAGGCCAGCAGTTTGGCCTCGGTCTTATCCTTCGTAGGATCGCCAATGATCACGGCCTTGCCGCCGCCCATTGGCAGGTCGGCCATGGCGTTCTTGTAGCTCATGCCGCGCGACAGCCGCAGCACATCGGTCAGTGCGGCGCTTTCATCCAGATACGGATACATCCGGCAACCACCACAGGCTGGTCCCAGAGCCGTCGAATGAATGGCAATGATGGATTTGAGGCCGGAATTAGAATCGTCGAAAAACGCAACCGTTTCATGGTGGTCGAAATCGACCGACTCGAAGACGCTCATATCTGCCTCTGCTCAGGGGGGCGCGTCTCGCGCGCGGTTGCGGCACCTTAGCCCTTGGCCACGGCAATGAGGTGTCCTTTTATGGTTGCATCGCGCAATGCAAGACTGCGCAGCAATGCGCCGCAGCAATATCGCTACCCATCCTTTCGCAGTCGCGGTAGCCTAGAGCGAATCCAGAATGGCGGTGCAGGAGGAGAACGCGATGGCGGCGCCGACGCTTGAGTCCCTACGCAAGGACTATCCCGACATCCGGCGGGACTTCACCATCGATCAGAAATGGGAACGCTATAGCGAAGCTGAACATGGCGTTTGGCACACGCTGTTCCGGCGTCTGGAAAAGATTTTGCCTGGCCGCGCCTGCGACGAATATCTAAGCGGGCTCAAGTCGCTGAAACTGAATGCGGACCGCATTCCCAATCTTGAGCGCGTGAGCGACGACCTCGAGAAAATGACCGGTTGGCGCGTGGTGACGGTGCCTTCGCTCGTACCCGATGACGTGTTCTTCGATCATCTGGCGAACCGCCGCTTCCCATCGGGGCGTTTCATCCGCAAGCCCGAGCAGCTCGACTACATCGAAGAGCCCGATATTTTCCACGACTTCTTCGGCCATGTGCCGATGCTGGCGCATCCTGTCTTCGGCGATTACATGGAGGCGTACGGCAAAGGCGGTCAGCGCGCGCTGAGCGAATTCGGCATGTTGAAGCAGCTGGCGCGGCTTTACTGGTACACAGTCGAGTTCGGGCTCATCAACAATCCTGGCGGCATGCGCATCTACGGCTCGGGCATCGTCTCGTCGAGCGCGGAGTCGGTTTATGCTCTGGAAAATCCATCGCCAAACCGCATCGCTTTCAATCTCGAGCGCGTCATGCGCACGGATTATCGCATCGACGATTTTCAGGAGACCTATTTCGTCATCGAATCCTTCGAGCAATTGTTCAAGGACACCTATCAGGATTTCGGGCCGCTTTACGCCGAACTCAAATCGGGCCCGAGCTACAAACCGGGCGACATTCTGCCCGCGGACCGCGTGCTTCATCGCGGCACGCATACTTATGTGGGCGGCAGTCACGCCGCGTAGCTAATGGCAAATCCGCGCAGACGCTGGCTGTAGTCTGTGAGAGCTATTTTGGCGCACGCCGCGGGCGGCGCACCAATTCGCCGCCGCAGTTGGGGCATTTGCCTTTCATCGCATCCGTACAGGTCGCGCAGAACGTGCATTCGTAACTGCAAATGCAGGCATTGCTGGCGTCAGGCGCGAGCGCCGCATTGCAGCGCTCGCAGGTGCCCCGCATTTCGAGCGCCATCTCAGCTGCCGTATTTCACCGAACAGCCATAGGATTTGGTCTGCGGCTCGCTGATCGGCTTGCCCGCCTTCATCTCGGCCAGCGCCTGGCGCACGTAATTCTTGGCGCCCGGAACCGAATTCCAATTCGAAGTCGGCTTGTCGTCGATGGCGCCCTGATAAACCAGCTTCTGCGAGGCGTCGATGATGTACATATGCGGCGTCGTCTGCGCGCCATACGCCATGCCGATCTTGCCGGTGGGATCGAGCAGCACAGCCGTCGGATGCGCGCCGCGCTCCTTGACGATGGTATTGGCTTCCGCGCCAGTGACGTAGCCTTCCAATCCGGGTGCAGACGAAATCACGCTAAGCCAAACAACACCCTGCCCCGTCGCCTCGGCTTGCAGCTTCTGCATGTTGCCGGTGCCGTACTGCTTGCCGACATAGGGACACTGATTGTTGTTCCATTCGAGAATTACGGTCTTGCCCGCGTAATCGCTGAGCGTGCGTGGTTTGCCGTTTGAATCCGTGCCGGCGAATTGCGGTGCCGGCGCACCGATATTGGCGGCTTGCACAGGGCATGCGAATGCAACCGCCGCTACAAAACAGATCGTCAATATACGCATCATGGTTCGGTCTCCTTGCTCGCATCGTTCGCGTTTTCAAATGTCGAACGGATGGCGCTTTCGGTAAGAATTTGGGGCATGACAACTGCCTCGCCGCGCGGTGGAAAATACAGGTAAAGCGGCACGCCTGTCCGCCCATGCGCAGTTAACAAATTTGTTACCTCGGCATCACGCCTTGTCCAATCCGCCACGAGATAGGCAACGTTTTTGCGCGCGAAAATATCGCGTACGCTGTCTTGCGACAACGCGACGCGCTCATTTACCAAGCAAGTGATGCACCACGCGGCCGTAGCGTTGACAAAGACAGGCCGGCCTTCCGCGCGCAGGCTGGCGAGTTTCGCAGCGCTGTAAGGCTCGGATGGGAGAACACCCAACATTTGCGTCGTCGCGGGCTTGCCACTGTGAATCATGGTGAGCAACGCGAACATGCCCGCGAGACCGAGCACGACGGCCATCCATGCGAGCACGCGTCCGCGGCCGGTTATCTGGGTTGCGCCGTAAGCCCATAGCGCGAAGGCGAGGGCGAGCGCCGCACCCAGCAATGCCACAACGCCGTCGAGACCGGCCTCCAGGCTCAGCACCCAGGCGAGCCAGATCGCCGTCGCGTACATTGGGAAAGCCAGAGCCTGGCGCAGCGTCGCCATCCAGGAGCCCGGCTTCGGGATCAGCCGCTTCAACTGCGGCGTGAACCCGATCGCCACGAACGGCGCAGCGAAGCCTAGGCTGAGCGCGATGAAAACGCCGAGTGCAAGCGCTGCCGGCTGCGTCAGCGCGAAACCCATCGCCGCGCCCATGAACGGCGCCGTGCAAGGCGCGGCCACGGCAACAGCCAGCACGCCAGTGAAGAAGCTGCCAATCCACCCGCCGTGGCGCGTGAGCTTGTGGCCGACGCCGGCAAAATGCTCACCGAATTCGAACACACCGGAGAAATTGAGCCCCACGGCAAAGATCAACAACGCGAAAGCGGCGACGACGAACGGCTCCTGGAGCTGGAATCCCCAGCCCACGGCCTCGCCGCCGGCACGCAGAGCGATGAGCAATCCGCCCAATGCCGCAAAGCTTAGGACGACACCCACGCCGTAGGCGAGCGCCTCGCGATGTGCGGTCTCCGGCTTGGCTCGCGCTAACGCCAGCGCCTTGATTGAGAGCACCGGCAGCACGCACGGCATCAGATTGAGGATCAGCCCGCCCAGGAATGCGAACAGCAGTGCCACACCGAAGCCCAAGTCCGCGCCCACGAGCCCCGCCGGCACGGGCTTGGCGGAAATTTCCAACGCCTCGTCGCTACCATCGGCGTTCGTCAACACCAGAACACCATCGAGCGGCCCAGCTTTCGCGTGAGCGTCCGCGCTCGCGAGTTTCCAGCCGGATTTCGTGGTGAGCGTGATGCCGTTCTTCGACGTTTCAAACTTCTGCGGCGCTGGATTCGCAATTGCGCCATCGCGGTTGGGATAGAAAAATACATCGCGCGGATTCGCCTTGGCGAGCCCGGCTGATTGCACCTTCAATATGAACGTATCGGCGTCGGCGCTGTAGCTTGCGGGCCAGGGTGAGGCGTTCGGCAGTCGCGCACGCGCCTTGGCAAAAAACTCCGCGGTCGCGGCGTCGGCTGTCGGCGCAGTGGCATCAATCTTCAGATCGAGCGCGAGATCGGTCTCCTCGGGAATACACACCTCGGCGCAAACCAGCCACATCACATGGGCTTTGATATGCGCTATGTCGCCGGGCTTGGCATCCGCGGGCGTGCTCACGGTAGAGAGCAGCGCCACCTCGTTTTCGTAGCCGAAATCCATCAGCGGCCCGACCGGCAGCCGCTTTGGATACGGCCATTCAATGCCGCTTGCCTTCCAGCCTGGCGGCAGATGCCACGTGATCGTGGTCGGCTCGCCCGAGTCGCCGGGATTGCGCCAATAGGTGTGCCAGCGCTCGCGTATGATTTCTTGCAGCGCCACCGTCACCTGCCCGCCCGGCGCCACGCTCGGGCTTTCGGCGATCAGGCTCGCATGCACTTTGGGCTGATTGTCGATGGGCTGTGCACGCAAAGGCGCGACAGCGGCAAAGAGACCAAGAACGATTATCAATGCAGCACGAGACATCATTGGCGATCTTATAGCGAAGTACCCCCTATTCGTCATGGCCGGGCTTGACCCGACCATCCAGCAAAACAAAGAGTCGTCCGTCGCGCGGACGCGCGCCAGATGGATGGCCGCCTCAAGGGCGGCCATGACGAGAGAATGTGGCAAGGAGCTCAAGATGCGCGTAACGGCGGGAAAATTCGGGGGGCGTGCGCTTGTAGCGCCGGACGACGCGCGCGTGCGCCCCACCTCCGACAAAGTGCGCCAGGCGATTTTCAACATTCTTTCCCACAATGATTTCGGTGTGGGATTTAAGCTCGAAGGTGCGCGGGTGATCGATCTCTACGCCGGCACGGGCGCCATGGGGATCGAGGCGCTGTCGCGGGGCGCGCGCTATTGCCTGTTCATCGACGATGAGGCTGAAAGCCGAGCGCTGATCCGCGCCAACGTCGAAGCTTTCGGGCTGACCGGCGTCACCAAAATCTGGCGGCGCGATGCGACCGATTTGGGTGAGCGCAGCATGGATCGGCCGTTTAACCTCGCCTTCCTCGATCCGCCGTATTGGAAGAACTTGATCGCGCCGACGCTCGCGTCATTGCGAGGAGGCGATTGGCTTGCACCCAACGCGATCGTTATTGCGGAAATGGCCGAGGACGAAACGCTTGTTGCCGCCGACGGTTTCATAATCTTAGACAATCGCCTCTACGGCGACACGCGCGTGATAATTCTGCTCGCCCCCTCCGCCTCGCATTCGCTCGACACCTCCCCCAAAGGGGGAGGATAAGCAAGATCATCTTCCACCTTTGGGGGAAGTGGCGCGAAGCGCCGAAGGGGGCTAACGCCTTCCGAATAGTTTCTCGATATCGGCGAGTTTAAGTTCCACATGCGTGGGGCGGCCGTGATTGCACTGGCCGGTGTGGGGCGTGGCTTCCATTTCGCGCAGAAGCGCATTCATCTCGTCCGCATTGAGGCGGCGGCCCGCGCGCACGCTCATGTGGCAGGCGATCGTGGCCGCCACATGATCCAGCCGCTCTTTCAGCGACAGCGCGGCGTCGCTTTCCGCCAGCTCATCGGCCAGATCGCGCACGAGCTTTTTCGCGTCGAGCTCGCCCAGCGGAGCCGGCGTTTCGCGCACGAGAACCGTGCCCGGCCCGAAGCTCTCAACCACGAGCCCCAGCTTTGCCAATTCATCGGCATGGGCCAGCAGGCGCGTGGCGGCCGCCTCGTCCAATTCCACCACTTCGGGGATCAGCAGCGGCTGACGCTTGACGCTTCCGGATTCCAATGCCTGCTTCATGCGCTCGAGAACCACGCGCTCATGCGCCGCGTGCTGATCGACGAAGACAATGCCGTCGGGCGTCTGCGCCACGATGTACGTCTCGTGCAATTGCGCGCGCGCGACACCCAAAGGATGGTCGCCGCTTTCTTCAGACATGGGCTCAGAGGGCTCTGCGCGCGGCGCGGCTGCGGTTGCGCCGAACGACAGCGGCGCCTGAAACGTGCGCGCATGGTCGGCGAGGCCCTGGCCTGGCGCGTGGCTGTGAGGCTCGGGCCGGCGGAAGGCGGCGATGGCGGCGGTGGACACTGTGTTGGCAGCGCGATGGCCCGCGCTATGCAACGCCGCCTTGAGCGCTGTCACGATCAAGGCGCGCACCAGACCGGGATCGCGGAAGCGCACTTCGCTTTTGGCAGGATGCACGTTCACGTCCACGAAAGCCGCATCGCAATCGACGAACAGCGCCAACGCTGCAAAACGGTCATGCGGCATGAAGTCGGCGTAGGCCGCGCGCACCGCGCCGACCAAAAGCCGGTCGCGCACGGGCCTGCCATTCACGAATAGAAATTGCATTTGTGCATTGGTGCGATTGTAGGTGGGCAGACCCGCGAAGCCAGAAATGCGCAGGCCTTCGCGCTCGGCATCCACCTGAACGGAATTCTCGCCGAAGTCGCGGCCCATGAGCCGCGCGAGACGCCTTTGCCGCCCGTCGAACAAGCCGTCTTCGGCAGGTAGCCGCAGAACCTCGCGCCCGTCATCGATCAGCGTGAAAGCGACGTCGGATCGCGTCATGGCGAGGCGCTTCACCACGTCGAGCACGGCCAGCGACTCCGAGCGCGCGGATTTCAGAAACTTCAGCCGCGCCGGCGTGGCGAAGAACAGGTCACGCGCTTCGGCGCGCGTGCCGCTCTGACCAGCGCTCAAAAACCCCGCGGGCGACGCGCCGTCCACTGCGCTCGCCTCGACGCGGATCGTACTGGCGTCGCCCGTGCGCGTGCGGCTGGTCAGCGTGAGCCGCGCCACGGCACCAATGGATGGCAGCGCCTCGCCACGGAAACCCAAAGTCTCGATATGCGTGAGGTCGTCGTCGCCGTCCGCTGCCAACAGTAATTTCGAGGTGGCGTGGCGCTCAATCGCCAGGCGCAACTCATCGGCATCCATGCCTTGGCCGTTGTCCTCGACCAAGATGAGCGACGCGCCGCCATCCGACACCGTCACGGCAATGCGCGTCGCACCCGCGTCCAGCGCGTTCTCGATCAGCTCCTTCACGGCGCTGGCCGGGCGCTCCACCACTTCGCCGGCAGCGATGCGGTTTACCGTGCCTTCGTCGAGCCGGCGAATACGCGCGCGCACGCCAGCCTGCTTGGCCTGCGCGGCCGTCATCGGCCCATACCTTCAAGATACCTGCGCGCCAGCACCTTGCCCTCTTCCACCGCGGGCTGATCGAACGGATCGATTCGCATCAGCCGCCCCATGATGATCGTCTCCAGCATGAAATGCATGAAGAGGGCGCCCATGGCCGTCTCATTTATCTGTGGGACATGAATGCGGCGCACAGGCCGCCCGCGCTTGGCCAGGGTTTCGGCGGTGGCACGCGCTTCGGCCGCCGCCAGATCGCCCATGTGCCGGCCCGCCAGATAGGACAGGCCGACTGTGTAAGCGTCGTCCTGCGGTGCGGCGGGGCCTTCTCCCGCCGTGTCGGTGGTGATGAAGGTGAACAGCGCCCCGCCGGGCCCATCGAGGAAAAGTTGCAACTGGCTATGCTGATCCACCGGCCCGAGCGCCGTCACTGGTGTCGAACCCTGCCCCTTCTTGCCCAAGCTCTCGGCCCATAGCTGCCGCCACCACGCGCCGAACGTTTTCAGCCGGTCGGCATAGGGCCACAGCACGGTCTCGCGCAGCCTGCCCGCCTGCGCGAGCGCGAAGTGCAGAGCCGCGCCAGCAATGGCGTCGTCGGCATTGGCAAGCACCGCGCGCGCGCCGGCGCGTACGGCCTTCGCGTCCAATCCCATCAACAGCGCGGGCAGCAAGCCCACGACCGTAAGCACGGAAAAACGCCCGCCTATGCCCGCCGGATGATCGATCACCGGGCAACCGATCGCATGCGCAAAGCGGCGAAGCGGGTTTTCGCGCGGCTCGGTCACGACAAGAAAGCGCTCCCTGATGTGCCGATCATGGTGATGCTTCATCATGTCGGCCGCAGCCAGCGCCTGCATCATGGTTTCCGGCGTCGAGCCGGACTTCGAGATGACAAGAAAGTGCGTCGTCTTCGGATCGCAAACGGCCAACGCGTCTGCGAATGTCTTCGCGTCGAGATTGTCGAACGAAAACACGCGCGGCATCGCCATACGCCCGAACGGCACCAGTCCGGCCAGCGCTTGCGCACCCAAACTCGAGCCGCCGGTTCCCAGAATGAAAACATCGGTCGCGTTGTGTTTGAAGTGTTCGGCCGCCTCGGCGGCCTGCGCGAGATCGTCCTCGCGATCAAGGATTGTCAGCAGCTCGGGTTTCAACTGGCGAAGGTTGCCGAGCTCGCGCTTCGCCTCGCCTCGCGCGGCCTCATAGGCATCGCGCGCGGGCGCGCCGGCGCCGGAAAGCGCGAGGTCTAGCGAAACATTGAACGGCAGCTGGGCCATGTCACCGATTCTGTCGTGTGCCAGACTAAACGTTTTACCCCGCGAATTGACCCCGCAGCACTGGTTCAGTTTGCCCTCATGCTTCGACAGGCTCAGCATGAGGGCTCGGAAAATGGCCTCACCCTGAGCTGTCGAAGGGTGAGGCCTATCGAACTGAAACTGTGCCGAACACGCCTATTCGGTCGGCGGCTTGTCGATACGCGGCTCCGCCGTGGGCGGCGGCCGCTTTTTCGGCTCACCCGGCGCTGGCTTTTGCGGCGTCCCGGCAACCACGACAGTCATCTTGCCGGGATCGTAGTATTTCCGTGCGGCCGTGTTCACCTGCTCCAGCGTCACCGCCTCGATCAGCGCATTGCGCTTTTCCACGTAGTCGGGCGGCAGGCCCGCACGCTGGAACCCGTTCAGTGTCGAGGCGATCTTGGCATTGGAATCGAAATTCAACGGGAACGAGCCGACGATATAGGTCTTGGCGTCCGCAAGTTCCTCCTCCGTCGCACCGGATCTGGCGAACTTCGCCATCTCCTGTTTGGTGACGTCGAGCGCCGAGGTGATGGTGGTCTTGTCGCTCGCAACCGTGCCCACGACTATGGCGGCAGCGCGATAATCGGCCAGCGAGGTCGAGATGCCGTAAGTGAGTCCGCGTTTGTCGCGCACTTCGTTCATCAGCCGGGACGAAAAACCGCCCCCGCCGAAGATGTAGTTGGCGACATAGGTGGCGAAGAAATCGGGTTCATCGCGTTTGGGGCCTGGAAAGCCGAACACGGCCGATGGCTGCGGCACATCCATGGCGATGACTTTCATGCCCGGCGCGCCGGCGTGGGTGGGCTTCGATGTCGCTTGAGGTGCATTGGGCGACAGCGCCCCGAACACGTCAGCGATGTGCTTCGCCAGCGCGTCAGGCGTGATGTCGCCAGCGACGGCGACCTTGGCGCGGCCGCGCACCAAATGACTCGCGGCGAACGATTTGATATCGGAGATGGTGACGGCCTGGATGCCTGCTTGCGTACCGTCGTCGTCATGCGCATACGGATGGCCCATGAAATAGGCCTGAAACCAAGCCTTGCCGGCGACGGTGCTGGGGTCTTCCTCATCTTCTTTCAAGCCTGCCAGAATGGCGAAACGCATGCGCTCGACCGCCTCGGCATCGAAGCGCGGATGCGCAAGCGCGAGGCCCAACAGGCGGAACGCCTCGTTCATGTTAGCGGTCAGTGTCTGGACCTGGACAACGATGTAGTCGCGATCATTCGAGACACCAAAACGAATGGCGTGGTTTTCCAAAGCGCGCCGGAATGCGATGGCATCAAGGTCGCCCGCGCCTTCGTCGAGCAGCGAACTCGTGATCGCCGACAGGCCTTCCTTGCCCGGCGGATCGTAGGCCGAGCCCGCAGGCAACGCGACCGAGATCGAAACCATCGGCAGCGAATGCTCTTCCGACAGCCATACATCCATGCCCGACGGCGAGGGCACGGTCTTGACCGTCATGGCCTGCGCGGGCGCTATCAGCGCAAGCAACGCCACAATGATGAGCGCGCGCACTCTCATGGCTTGGCGCCCTTCGGCGGCAGCAGCCAGCCGGTCACGGATTCGGTCTTGCGCAGATTGTTCACGGCGGCGGTCTGCACATCGCCCGCATGCACGGCCTGCATGCGCTCGGGCCATTCCTCCACGTCCTTGGTGGTAAGGCCGATAGACAACGCGACGCCATATGTATTCGCCATCGTGCCCTGATTGTCGCGCGCGTACACAGCATCGGCCACCAGCTTGGTCTTGGCGCGGTTGAATTCTTCGTCGCCGGGCGGCGCCGTCTGCATCGAGGCGATCACGGCATCCGCAGCCTTCTCGATTTTGTCGAGCGATACGCCGGGACGCGGATAGGCGATGATGCCGAACTGCCCGCTGTCGCGCGAATAGCCGCTGTACCAAGCGCCGGCATTGACGGCGAGCTTCTGCTTCACGACGAGCGCCTGATACAGCCGGCTTGCCGACCCGCCACCCATCACTTCTGCGACAATCTCCAGCGGCTCCGCCACGCTGGGGGCGGCCGTTACATAACTCGGCACACGATACATGCGCATGAATACGGCCAGCCGCACATCCGGATGCGTCATGGAGAGCCGCGTCTCGGCCCGCCGCGGCGGCAGCACGGCAACCCCGCGCGGTGTAATCGTGCGGCTCTGCAATGCGCCGTATTTCTCTTTCGCCAGAGCCAGCACGTCCCGCGGCTCGACGTCGCCCACCACGATCAGCGTCGCATTATTGGGCGCATAATGATGCAAATAGTAATCGGTGGCCTCGGCGCGCCCGATATGGGCGATCTCGTCCATCCAGCCGATCACGGGCCGCCCGTATGGATGCGAGAGATAGAGTGCGGCCATCATCTGCTCGTCCAGCTGGCTGGACGGATTGCTTTCGACGCGCGAGCGGCGCTCCTCCATAACCACGGCTCTCTCTGTGCGCACGTGTTCGTCAGAGAGATCCAGATTGGCCATGCGATCAGCCTCGAGTTCCATCACCAGCGGCAGCTTGTCCTTGGCGATGCGCTCGAAGAAGGCGGTGAAATCGTGCGTGGTGAAGGCATTATCCTGACCACCGTTGCGCGCCACCGTGCGGGACAATTCGCCGTCGGCCACGGTCTTCGTGCCCTTGAACATCAGATGCTCGAAGAAATGGGCGAGCCCCGACAACCCCATCGGATCGTCGATGCCACCCACGCGATACCACAGCATGTGCGTTACGACCGGCGCGCGATGATCGGGGATCACCACCACCTGCATGCCATTGGCGAGCGTATATTGCGTCGCTTTGACGTCAGCCGATGCGGGCGCGGCGAATACGGCAACGAAGAGTGCAAGCGCCGCCGCGGGCGCGAAGAGACGTGACAAGCGGTGTCCTACTGCGTGGCGTTATTGTCTTTTGGCTGTGCGGGCTCGCCCGAGGCATCGCTCTTGCGCAGGCGCTCGGCTTCGGCCTTGGCATCGACGGGATGGGCGGGATCGTTCGCGCCCTGCCAGAAAAGAACTTTGTCAGCGAAGTCTGAACCCTGATCTTCGTAGCCCGCTTCGGCTGCAAGACGCTGGCGGATGGAATTGTCGGCATTGGCCGCGCCGGCGTAAGCCAGCAGCAATTTCTCGCCGTCGCTGAAACCGCCTTCGATGGTGGCGGCGATAGCCGTCGGATTGTTCGGATAAAGGCTCGCGCGCGCCTGGTCGGACGGATCGGGCAAATTCGCCATACGTGAGCCGGGCTTTGGCGGGCGCAGATTGTAATCGGGCGGCATGATGAGCGGCGCCTTTGGCATCACCGCGAACTCGTCCGGCGCAAGCTTGGCGCCGCCGACGGCTTCCTTGACGCCTTCGCAACCGGCAAGGCCGGCAACTGCGACAAGGACTACAGCCAACTTCCATGCACTCATGGTTTTACTCCTGGCTTGGGGCGCCTGAAGGCATCAGCGAGCAACGCAATGACGCCAACAGTGATGGCCGCATCCGCGACATTGAACACATACCAGTCGCGGCCGAAGGCATGAAAGTGAAAAAAATCGGCCACCGCGCCGTACATGATTCTGTCTATCACATTACCGAGCGCGCCCCCTATCACGAGTCCGAGGCCAATAGCTGGAAATGCCCGTTCTGTGCGGGCGAGCCACCATGTGAGCGCCGCAATCGCCCCCAGCGAGAACAGCGTTAAGAGCAATGTTCCCGACAGGCCCCGAGACTGAAACAGGCCATATGAAATGCCGCGGTTCCACACCATGACCAGATCGAAGAACGGCAGCACGGCGATGTGGTCGCCCGGCGCCATGTCGCGGAAGTTGAAGCCATAGAGTAGCAGCGCCTTCGACGCCTGATCGGCCGCAAGCGCGGTGGCTGCGGCAACGGCGCCCCAGCGCAAGGCGTGCATATTCAGTTTGTGCACGATGCGCACTACGTCTCCCCCCTTGAGGAGGAGGCGGATTTTTTCGCCTGAGCGAAAAAATCGGTGGGGGGTGAGGGGGTGATCAACTGGCAATCGCCGCGATGCAGCGGCGGCAGAGATCGGGATGCTCTTTGCTTTCGCCCACTTCGGGAAGCACCATCCAACAGCGCGCGCATTTCTCGCCTTCGGCTTTGGCGAAAACTACGGCTGCTCCGGAGATATCGGGGAGACGGAATGCGCTGTCGGGCGCCGCACCCTTCTTTACTTGCGCGCCCGAAGTGATGGCGAGCTCTGCAAGAGGCGCATTCTTGAACAGCGCCATGTCGGCATCGTTCTCGACATAGAGTGTCGGCGCGGCTTCAAGGCTGGCGCCAATAACTTTATCGCGCCGCGCCAGTTCGAGCGCGCCGGTGACGACGCGGCGCAACGCGCGCACGCGCTCCCATTTCTGCAAAAGCTTTTCGTCGGACCACTCTTTGAGCGTGGCTGGCGCTGTTTGCAGATGCACGCTTGACGCATCGCCGAAGCGCATCACCCAGGCTTCTTCCATGGTGAAGCAGAGAATAGGAGCGAGCCAAACGGCAAGGCGACGGAACAATTCATCCAGCACCGTGCGCGCGGCGCGGCGGCGCAGCGACGACTTGGCATCGCAATAGAGAACATCCTTGCGAATGTCGAAATAAAACGCCGACAGATCGTTGGTGGCGAAATTGAACAGCGTCGTATAGACGCGCGTGAAATCGAAATTGTCGTAGCCCGCGCGCACTTCCCCATTGAGCTGGGTGAGCCGCGCAAGGATAACGCGCTCAAGCTCCGGCATCTTGTCGTGGGCGATGCGTTCGGCGTCATCGAAGGCCGCGAGATTGGCGAGCAGAAAGCGCACCGTGTTGCGCAGGCGGCGATAGCCGTCGACGTTGGCCTGGATGATCTCCTGGCCGATACGCAAGTCTTCGGTGAAATCCGAGCTCGCCGCCCATAGCCGCAAAATCTCGGCGCCTTGCTTGTCGGCAACGATCAGCGGCGACACCACATTGCCGAGCGACTTCGACATTTTGCGGCCCTGCTCGTCCAACGCGAAACCATGCGTCAGCACGGCCTTGTAGGGCGCGCGGCCCTGCGTGCCGCAGGACTCGAGCAGCGACGACTGGAACCAGCCGCGATGCTGGTCCGAGCCTTCGAGATAAAGATCGGCCTGATCGGCCTTGGGCCAGGCGGGGTTGATGGGCTGTTCGACAGTGAAGACATGCGTCGAGCCGGAGTCGAACCAGACATCGAGAATGTCTTTCACCTGATCGTAGTCGGCTTCCTTGTACTCGGGCGCGAGGAAGCGCGACGGCGGCGAATTGAACCAGGCATCCGCGCCTTCCTTCTCGAACGCTTCGCGAATGCGGGCGTTGACATGCGCGTCGCGCAACAAGGTCATGCCGTCCGATTTCTTCACGAACACGGCCAGCGGCACGCCCCAGGCGCGTTGGCGCGATAGCACCCAATCGGGACGCCCCTCCACCATCGCGCCGATGCGGTTGGCGCCTTGCGGCGGATACCACCGCGTTTCGCGGATCGCGTTCATGGCGAGTTGGCGCAGCGTTTTTTTGTTCGAGCCCTCGAAGGGCTTGTCCATCGCCGCGAACCATTGCGGCGTGGCGCGGAAAATGACCGGCGCCTTCGAGCGCCACGAATGCGGGTATTGGTGGCGCAGCGTGGATTTCGCCAGCAGCTTGCTGGCCGCGATCAATTCCTTGATCACCGCGCCGTTGGCATCGCCGTCCTTGCCATCGGGCGTGAGAATGCGCTTGCCCGCGAAAAGCGGAACGTCGTCGTAGAACTTGCCTTCTTCATCCACCGTGCGCGGGATTTCTATATTGTGCGCACGGCTCAAAACGAAATCGTCATCGCCATGTCCGGGCGCAGTATGCACAAAGCCAGTACCTTCTTCCGCTGTGACGTGATCGCCCGGGAGCAACGGCACATCGAAGTCGTAGCCCTTGCCATACAGTGGGTGGCTGCAAATGATACCTTCAGGATCGACGTCACTTACACGTCTAAGCGTCGCCTTGATGTGTGCAGCGACCCGTTCCGCCAACGCGTCAGCTATGACAATTCTCTCACCTACTTTGGCCAGTGAGCCGTCAAGGGCGTCAGTGACTTCGTAGCGCGCATATTTAATATCGTGCGAGAACGCGATCGCGCGATTTCCTGGAATAGTCCATGGGGTTGTCGTCCAGATTACTATTGCGGCTCCGTCCGATCCCAATATTTTCTCACCAGTCACGACGGTCTGCATTCCAGGCTGAGAGATAGGAAACTTTACATAGATCGCGGGCGACGATTTCTCCTGATACTCGACTTCCGCTTCCGCCAGCGCCGTCTTCTCCACTGGCGACCACATCACGGGGCGGAAGCCACGATACAAAAGCCCGTTCATGACGAATTTGTGCAGCTCGCCGACGATGGTCGCCTCGGCCCTGTAATTCATCGTCGTGTAGGGTCGCGCCCAATCGCCGATGCAACCCAGCCGCTTGAACTGTGCGCGTTGGATGTCGATCCACTTGTCGGCAAACTCGCGGCAGTCGCGGCGCAATTGCGCCACCGGCACTTCGTCCTTGGACTTGCCTTTCGCCCGGTATTCCTCCTCGATCTTCCATTCGATCGGGAGCCCGTGGCAGTCCCAGCCAGGAATATACGGCGCGTCCTTGCCCAGCATGTTTTGCGAGCGCACGACGAAGTCTTTCAAAATTTTGTTCAGCGCCGTGCCGATATGAATGTCGCCGTTCGCGTAGGGCGGGCCGTCATGCAGAACGAAGAGCGGTTTGCCCTTGGCCGCCTCGCGCTGGCGCGCATAGATGTCCAGCTTCTCCCAGCGCGCGAGCCATTTCGGCTCGGCCTCGGCCAGCCCCGCCTTCATCGGGAAATCGGTCGCGGGCAGGAAGAGCGTGTCGCGGTAATCGCGCTTGGTCTCGGAATCTGCTGACATAAGCAGGATGTAACAGGGGCGGAATTAGCGGTCAAAACGCCTCCCCCCTTGAGGGGGAGGCAGCTTCATTCGGGCGTCTAACGCTCGGATGAAGCGGTGGGGGGCTACCAACGCAAGCCAGGCATTCTGATCCTAATCAAGTCTAATAGTGTTTGCAGCAATCAACGCTGCTTTGGCGTTGGCTGCGTCCTTGTACATCTGCTCTTTCAACGCATCCACGCTCTCGAACTTCTGCTCTGGCCGCAAATAGGCGATCAGCTGCACCGCCAGATGCTTGCCGTAGAGATCGCCTGCGAAATCGAACAGGTGCACTTCCAGAAGCGGTTGGCTCACCTCGAACATGGGACGGATGCCGAAGCTCGCCACGCCGTCATACGTGCGCTTCTCATCCACTGCCGCCCTCACGGCATAGATGCCAAAGGCGGGCTCCAGCGAGTGCTCGAGTTTCAGGTTCGCGGTTGGAAAGCCGATGCGCCGCCCGCGCTCGTCGCCGGGGCCCACATGGCCTTCGACCGTCCACCAATGGCCGAGCAGGCGCGCGGCTTCTTCAGGCTTCCCCACCTTCAGCGCCTCGCGGATGCGCGTCGATGAAATCTTCTGTTCGCCACCACCGGATTCGAGATCGAAGACGGTAACGCCGAAGCCTTCCATCTCGCCCATATAAGAAAGAACAGTGGTATCGCCCGCTCGACCCTTGCCGAAACGGAAGTCAGCGCCAACCACGACATGCACCGCCGCCAGTTCTTTCTTCAGCACCTCGAGCACGAAATCCTGCGCGCTCAGTTGCGACAGCTCGCGGTCGAAATGCAGCACGAACAGAACGTCCACGCCCAATTGCGACAACAGATGTGCCTTGGCGCGGAATGGCGTGAGACGAAACGCGGGCGCATTGGGCTTGAAGAATTCCTGCGGCTGCGGCTCGAACACGACCGCCGCCAGCTGCTTGCCCAAGGCGTCGGCAATGCGCCGCGCCTCCACGATCAACGCTTGATGGCCACGGTGAACGCCGTCGAAATTGCCGAGCGCAACAACTGCGCCCCGCAGCTCAGGGGAAATATTGCGATGATGGCGCAGTATCCGCATGCGCGCCGGCATTTCAGCCGCGCCGCATCGCCGGCATGACGGTGGTTTCGCCCTCGATCACCGTGCTGTCGCCCACTTTGCAAACGCAATCAAGGATGACGCGGCGCTTTTCCCGCACGATCTCGCGCACGGTGCAAGTGGCGGTGACCGTGTCGCCGATGCGCACAGGCCCGCGGAAGCGCAAGTTCACGCCCAGCGCGATGCAACCGGGGCCGGGCAACTTGGTGCCGAGCACGGTCGAGATCAGACCCGCGGTCAGCATGCCGTGCACGATGGTGCCCTTGAACATGGAACGCTCGGCGAAAGCTTGATCGAAATGAATGGGGTTCAGATCGCCCGATAGCGCGCCATAGGATTCGACGTCTTCCTTGGTGAAGGTCTTGGAATGACTGGCGCTCATTCCGGGCTTAAGCTCGTCAATCGTGAAGACCTTCGCGTCCATATGCTCCCCGCTCGCCCTGAACAAAACTGTCATATCGGCCGCGCCTGCCCGCGGCAAGCGCATCACCAGCGCAGCATTTCGATTGCGGCTACGGCATGCACGCCCTTCGCATTAAGCAATTTCGCAATCGCCTGTGCATCGTTCTTGTCGGGAATTTCGGCGGAGAAGACGCCATCCATGACGAAAAGTGCGTCGATATGCGCCGCGTTGGCGCCGGGAATGTCGGTCTCAAGACCATCCCCAACCACAAGCGGGCGTGCAGCTTTGCCGTGCTTGCGCGCCTCGGCCAGGGCCGCCTCGTAGATCGGCAGATGCGGCTTGCCGTAATAGAGAATATCGCCGCCCATCTGCTGGTAGAGCCGCGCCAGCGCGCCGGCGCAATAAATGAGGCGATCGCCCCGCTGCACGACAATGTCCGGATTGACGCAGAGCAGCGTCAGCTTTCGCGCAATCAATTGCACGAACAGCTTGCGGTAATCTTCCGGCGTTTCTTTTTCGTCATCGAAGAAGCCTGTGCAGAGGATAAGTTCCGCGTGTTTCGCGTCGACCATCTCGACATTGAGACCGTCATAAACGCTATGGTCACGTTCGGGGCCCAAATGCAGCAGCTTGAGCGCATGCGTGTGTGTTCGCCGCTCAAGCGCCTCGCGTGTCACTGCGCCTGACGTGACAATGCCGTCATAGGCCACGCGCGGGATCCCAAGTTTGTCGAGTTGCTTCTCGACTTCCGCCGCCACGCGCGGAGCATTAGAAAAGAGCACAACTGGTTTGCCTGCTTCCCGCATGCGGATGCAGGCCTCCCATGCAGACGGCCTCGCCTGCTTGCTGTTGTGCAGCACGCCCCATACATCGCAGATGAGTGAATCGTAATCGCCCGCGATTTCGCGCAAACCGGCAATGATGCGCAGCGCCGCCATTACGAAGCGAGCCGCAACACCTCGTCCGCGCTCTTGAAGGGAAGCTTCTGCGCCTCCGCCACGGCCTTATAGGTCAGCGTGCCCTTATAGACGTTGAGGCCGGCCTTGAGATGCGGGTTCTTGGCCATGGCTTTCTCGGGGCCAAGTTCGGCCAATGCGATGGTGAAAGGGAGCGTCGCGTTGTTGAGCGCGAAGGTTGAGGTGCGCGCCACAGCACCCGGCATGTTGGCGACGCAGTAATGCACGACATCGTATACCTTATATGTAGGATTATCGTGCGTGGTCGCGTGCGAAGTCTCGGCGCAGCCGCCCTGATCGATGGCCACGTCGACGATGACCGAGCCCTTTTTCATCTGCTTGACCATTTTCTCGGTGATCAGCTTGGGGGCCTCGGCGCCCGGCAGCAGCACCGCGCCGATAACGAGATCGGCGTGGGTGACCTGATCCTCGATGGAGTCGATGGTCGAATAAACTGTGTTGAGCATGACACCGAAGCGGAAATCGAGCTCGTTCAGACGCGCGAGCGACACGTCGAGAATGGTGACATGCGCCTCGAGCCCCATGGCCATGCGTGCAGCATTGGTGCCGACCACGCCGCCACCCAGCACGACAACTTTTGCGGCCGGAACGCCAGGTACGCCGCCCAGCAGCATGCCGCGACCGCCCGCTTCCATTTCGAGCGCGCGCGCCCCCGCCTGGATCGACATGCGCCCGGCCACTTCACTCATCGGCGCCAGCAACGGTAAGCCACCACGCGAATCCGTCACCGTCTCGTAAGCGATGCCGGTTGCCCCTGACGCCAGCAGTCCTTTGGTTTGCTCGGGATCGGGCGCTAGATGCAGATAAGTGAAGAGCGTCTGGCCAGGGCGGATGCGCTTGATCTCGATCGGCTGCGGCTCCTTCACTTTCACGATCATGTCGGCCGCGCCGAACACTTCATCGGCGTTTGGCAAAATCTGTGCGCTTACGCGCTTGTAATGCTCGTCGGTCAGACCGATGGCGTCGCCTGCCCTGGTCTCGACGAAGACCTGATGGCCGCGGCTGGTAAGCTCGCGCACGGCCGTGGGCGTCAGCCCCACGCGATATTCGTGGACCTTGATCTCCTTGGGCACGCCGACCCGCATGCTGTCCTCCGTGTCCCGGCCGCTTCCCCATACTGCAACTCGCCCGTGCATGGCGAGTGCGGGCTTGCGAAATCGCTGGGATATCAGGCTGGGACCGCAGGCGGCGCGGATTATGGCTGGGGGCCCATACCCCCTGCAACATTCGAACCCGGCGCGGGGGTAGCGCGCCGGGTTCGGGTACAGGACATTCCTTACGTCAGAGCGTACGGACGATGTGACGGCTGCCAGGCACGATGTAGGTCTTGCCGAAGCGGTCGTAACACATGGTCGCGCGGATCAGCACCTGGCGGCCCCAATCGCTGTAGCCGTACTTCGTCACCGGGAAACATTCCCGCGCATTCCAGCGCGCGCGAATGAAAGGACGGTATCGGCTGCGATCGGCGTACCAGCCGCCGTAATAGGATGGCGCTCTTCCCATATAGCGATGGCGCGGAGCGTTACTCGCATAAATCCCGAAAGAGTCCCGCCCGACATAAACGCCGAGGTTTTCGTGAGCCGACGCCTGGCCTGCGCCAGCGATTGCCGCGCCAGCAAGAGTGGTTGCAACAAGCGCTGCTTTGATCAAGGTCTTCATGTTGTGCCTCACAAACTGTTAGCCCCTCACCACTGGGCGCAAATTTTCCATTCAGGCCTTGAATTGAGATTGAACGCGCGCTTCAGAAATGGTTCAGCGCCAAAGAAAAGCGCGCGGCCTCGTCAGAGGTCGCGCGCTTGTGAACAAGAGAGCCTGGTCTAGTGGCCCCAGTGTCCGCCGTGATGGCGGCCACGATGACTGCTGTGGCCGTGCCAGCCGCCGTGGCCACCCCAATGGCCGTGGCGGCCCCAACCACCGGTATGCCAGCCACCGTTGTGCCAGAACTGATGATGGCCGCCCCAGTAGCGGTGGCGATGATGACCCGAAATCCAGATGCCGTTGATGAAGATGGGCCCATCGTAATAGGCGTAATCGCAGTACGGATCGTATGGATCGTAGCGGCAGTCAGGGCCGTAAGAGGGCGAGCCGTGATATGGTCCTGGCATGCCGACGCCGATGCCGACCGAGACGCGCGCGGCCGCAGGTGCAGCAAAGGCAAAAGCTGCGCCCGTCACGATCAGCGCGGCGCAGGCAAGCTTCGCAAGTGATTTCATGAACAGACTCCTCTCCGATGCCCCGCCTAAGCGAGCCAATTCTGAGAGCCGTTGCCTGAACTTGGGATGAACGAAAGGAGGCAGGTCTACTTCAGGATCTTGACGCTCTCCATTTCGGCCACTTTCTGAATGGAGGGACGCGCACCGACCTTATTGCCCCAGCGCATGAGATTGGGGCTGGCAGCGGGTGCAATAAAGCCGGCCGCCCTGCCCCAATTGAAAAAGACATAAAGATGAAGATCGGCGATGGTGAAGCTGTCGCCTACTGCATATTCGCTTTGGCCGAGGCGGCGCTCGATATCCATGTAACCGCCGCGCAGATGCTGCATGCCAGCAGTTTTCACCGCTTGGAAGTAATCCGGGTTCTGGCCGACGAAGCGCATGGGACGGCGTACCTGCTGGAAGCCGATATGCATGAAGCTTGCGAGCCAGGCCAGCCATTCGAGGCAGCGCGCCTGCTCCAGCGGATCGTCGGGCAGCAATTTCGCCTTGGGATATTCGCGCGCGAGATAATAGAGGATCGCCGTCGCTTCGGTCAGTACCTTGCCGTCTTCGAGCACCAGCGCGGGCACGCGGCCGCGCGGATTGATGGCGAGATACTCGGGCTTGCGCTGCTCGTTCTCCGAAAGCTTCACCGCGCGCGGCTCGTATTCGGCGCCGACCTCTTCCAGTGCGAGATGCGACGACATCGAAGCGGCGCCGGACGAGTAATAGAGAATGAGGGCGGCCATGGAACTTCCCCATGAGTTTGGCGGACGTTGAGCGGCGCGTGTTATCGCAAACCGGAATAGCCGGGAAGCTGTCTCCCCGATGAAGCTTTTGAGAGAAACATCATGGGGTTAGTTTAAGGAACGGCGCGTAGTCGGTCCAGCCGACGAGCTTGACGAAAACAAAGTGAATGGCGGGCGACGAGAAGAACGCGATCGCGGCGTAAACAAGCCCGCGCAGGAAATCGAGGTGATAGACCATGGGCGGCACGAGCAGCGTGATGGCCAAGGGCGCCGCATAATAGATGTACCAGGGCAGGCCCCAGTTCGCGCCGTATTTGCCGATCAGAATTGAGGTGATCGACACCAGCGCCGCAACCATCAGCGCGTGACCAAACGGCGCATGGCCCCAGGCGCGCAAGCGCGTGACGCCCCAAATGATCGCCATCAGCACGAGCGTGGAGGCGACGATATAGACGGCGATGTGCAACGTGCTGTCGGTCATGCGGAGTCTGCCCTCACCCTTCGACAGGCTCAGCACGAGGGCCTCACCCTGACCTGTCGAAGGGTGAGGCTTATCAAATTTGGGCCCCTTGACGCGGATAGCCCGCGTAACTATCTGTCCTGCGCGGGTTGGCACTCGCGAAGGCTGAGTGCTGCCTGTGCACGTAACCATCTGATCCAATTACAATTTTTTTTGGAGGAGCCAGAACCCATGAGATTCCGTCCCCTAGGCGACCGCGTGGTCGTCCGCCGCGTCAAAGAGGAAACCAAGTCCGCCGGCGGCATCATTATCCCCGACACCGCCCAGGAAAAGCCCCAGGAAGGCGAAGTCGTCTCCGTGGGCCCCGGCGCGCTCGACGAGAACGGCAAGCGGGTAGTCCCCGAAGTGAAGGCCGGAGATCACATCCTGTTCGGCAAGTGGTCGGGCACCGAAGTGAAGCTCGACGGCGAGGAACTCCTGATCATGAAGGAGTCCGACATCATGGGCATCGTCGAGGGCAAAGCGAAGACCTCGAAGAAAGCCGCGTAACCACATTCCCCCTCAGGAGAAAATAACATGGCAGCGAAAGACGTAAAATTCGGCGCCGACGCGCGCGAGAAAATGCTCCGCGGCGTCGACATTCTGGCCGAAGCGGTGAAGATCACGCTCGGCCCCAAGGGCCGCAACGTGGTGATCGAGAAGAGCTTCGGCGCGCCCCGCTCGACCAAGGACGGCGTGACAGTGGCCAAGGAAATCGAGCTCGCCGACAAGTTCGAGAACATGGGCGCGCAGATGGTGCGCGAAGTGGCGCAGAAGACCAACGACATGGCGGGCGACGGCACCACGACGGCGACCGTGCTGGCCCAGGCGATCATGAAGGAAGGCGCGAAGTCCGTTGCCGCCGGCATGAACCCGATGGACCTCAAGCGCGGCATCGAGAAGGCGGTCGAGCACGTTGTCGCCGACCTCAAGAAGCGCTCGAAGAAGGTCAAGGATAATTCTGAGATCGCTCAAGTGGGTACCATCTCCGCCAATGGCGACAAATCCGTCGGCAAGATGATCGCCGAAGCCATGGCGAAGGTCGGCAATGAAGGCGTGATCACGGTGGAAGAGGCGCGCAGCCTCGAGACCGAGCTCGAAGTCGTGGAAGGCATGCAGTTCGACCGCGGCTATATCTCGCCCTACTTCATCACCAACGCCGACAAGATGGTGGCCGAGCTGGAAGAGCCCTACATCATGATCTTCGAGAAGAAGCTCAGCTCGCTCCAGCCCATGCTTCCCATCCTGGAAGCGGTGGTGCAGGCCGGACGCCCGCTTCTCATCATCGCCGAAGAAGTCGAAGGCGAAGCCCTCGCCACGCTGGTCGTGAACAAGCTGCGCGGCGGCCTCAAGGTCGCGGCGGTGAAGGCGCCGGGCTTCGGCGATCGCCGCAAGGCCATGCTGGAAGACATCGCCATCGTCACCGGCGGCCAGGTGATCAGCGAAGATCTCGGCATCAAGCTCGAGAACGTCAAGCTGACCATGCTGGGCACGGCGAAGAAGGTGCGCATCGATAAGGACAACACCACGCTGATCGACGGCGCCGGCAAGAAGTCCGAAATCACCGCGCGCGTGAACCAGATCAAGGCGCAGATCGAGGAGACGACGTCCGACTACGACAAAGAGAAGCTGCAGGAACGCCTGGCGAAGCTCGCCGGCGGTGTTGCGGTGATCCGCGTCGGCGGCGCCACCGAGGTCGAAGTGAAAGAGAAGAAGGATCGCGTGGACGACGCGCTCAACGCCACCAAGGCGGCCGTGGAGGAAGGCATTCTTCCCGGCGGCGGAGCGGCGCTGCTCTATGCCTCCAACAGCCTCAAGAACCTGACCGGCGACAATGACGACCAGACCGCCGGCATCGCCATCGTGCGCAAGGCCATCCAGTCGCCGCTGCGCCAGATTGTCGAGAACGCGGGCGTGGAAGCCTCCATCGTGGTGGGCAAGCTGTTCGAACAGAAGTCGCACACCTACGGCTTCGATGCGCAGAAGGAAGAGTATGTCGACCTCGTCGAGGCCGGCATCGTCGACCCGACCAAGGTCGTGCGCATCGCGTTGCAGGATGCGGCGAGCGTGGCCGCGCTCCTGATCACGACCGAGGCCATGGTGGCCGACCGTCCGAAGAAGGAAGCCGGCGGCGCGGGCGGCATGCCCGGCGGCGGCGGCATGGGCGATATGGATTTTTAAATCCAGCGCTTTGATCGTTGCGTTGAAATGCAAAGGGCCCGGAGGCAACTCCGGGCCTTTAGCTTTGATGGACCGCCCAATGTGAATCAATCTCACCAGTAAGGCGAGAATTTTGCGGGAGCTTCAATAATTTTCTTTCCCTTCGTCAGATTACACGTACCACACGAAAGTTGAAAATTAGTCGGATCGTTGGTTCCAGATTTCGCCAATGGGATGATGTGATCAAGGTGTAAATCGTTCACGGGCTCGCCCAGTCCAGTAAGATCTCGCCAACAATGTTGGCACCGCCCGTGGTCTCGGTGAAAAATCCCTGCTTTCAGCCAGGTTGGTAGATACGTTGGTCGTTTAAATAGGCCATCGGCGGCCAACAGCGCTGGATAGTCGCTCTGCTTCAACTTTTTCGTCAGTTCGGCAACACGAGTTTGAAACTGTGTTAAGAACGCGCGATCAGAAAAAAGTACATGGAAAACGGATGGGACAATAACGCCACTCGCTTTCGATAGAATGCGATCTAGCTCGTGGCTATGACTCCGCACTCGTTCTCCTATGAGCCATGCAGGGATTTTTATCCCGGCTTCCGTCAGGAGTTCTCGGTAGTATGGAACCTCTTCTTCGGGAAACTTACGCGTCGAGTATTCCAAATAGCAAAACATCACAGCATGGATTATCTCGTGCAGTAGAGTTTGTTTGTGTGGTTTAGCGGCTCGTTGAGGAAAGTCTTTCAGCCATAGCCATTCGATATATTCCAAATCGAAATCAACACCATGAACGATGCATGCATAGACCTGATCTACAGACCCGTACACATAGTTTGATCTAAATGTCTCGAGTCGTAAGTCAGCGCGCATTGCATACCCAATCCGGACTTACGGTTGCTGATACGGAATGGCAGAGGACGAAATCATATTGGCCGCGTTCTGAAAACCGTGAGTCAGAAGCATATCGGCCGCACTAACTTGGGACACATTTTTGTGGCGACACGGTCCCACCCGAATCGAGGTGATCGGAAGCAATGTTGGGGAACCAGCGGGATTGCGCAACGCAATCGGCAAATGACGCGCCAGCAGCGTTGCTTTCTGCGAATACCTTAGATTTTTCGCGTCGTCGGGGGTTAGCCGGTGGACTATCCTCCATTCGCGTTCACCAGCGAAACTCGGATCCTTCAGAATAGGCGCTAGGTAAGTGATCAATTGGCCCCATTGCTGGAGAAAAACACTTGCCCACTCGTTCGGATCTTCGCCAGGTCTTGCCCTTAGGCCGTCTAAAAAGAATTTGTAGGTCGCGGCAGCGATAGCTTGAGCTACCTGGGTATGTCGGCTTCTTTCATAATTTACAGCTGTAAGGAAGAATTGGCGTGGATCCCCCCAAGACCTGATTGCATTGCAATCTATGCCGATTGCGTAGCCACCCTCGCCGCCGGCGTAGGCTCGCCACTGACTTAAATCGTCGCCATCTTCGCTAAAGCAGGCGAGAAACCACTCGCTTGCAGGAACCGTATCGATAGAAAGCGCTGCCTCAATCCGGTCGCGAAGTATTCTTTCCTCGTTCGTTGCTATGGATTCGGCCCGGATACGGAGAGCATCAAGTAGAAGCTTCACAGAATATCTAATTTCTGTGAGATCGTTCAGACACGACACCTGTGTGGACCACAGCGTCTGGCTCGACATTATGTCAATAAGTGCTCTTCCATTGGTGTAATGCCAAATAACCGGTGGCTGTGGCCGAGCAAATTTCCGTATTTCCTGCAATACATAATCGGACCAATTGCTCAGTTCTCTGGGCGAATTCGGCGTGATCAAGGCGAATCTCCTTTGGGAAATAGGTGATCCGATTCCATAAAAGATGCGATGGCCTAGACCATCCTGACCCCTAAATTTTATTGAATGGGCAAAGATGCAGACGACAGGCGTTGGACGGAGGCTCTCGCCCCCGAAGAACTGAGCTTTATCCGGCGCTTCGTGCTGGCGTCGGGCTCGCTCACCCCACCGATGTCATCACCCGCGAATGCGGGCCTTCGCCGCGCCGAAGCGGCTTCGGCCGCGCAGGCGGGTGACCCAGGTTATGAAGGCGACAATGGTGGAGAACCCACCTGGGTGGCCCGCATTTGCGGGCCATGACAAGTTAGGTGTATTCGCGGCCTGCATTTGCGGGCCATGACAAATTGGGTTTCCCGCCGCATGAGCGCGCGGGATTTGTAATAGAGTGTCATCCCGGCCAAGCGCTGCGCATGCAGCGCGCGAGCCGGGACCCACCGTGCAGCGGCGTGGTGGGTCCCGGATAGCCGCTAGCGCGGCTTCCGGGATGACGGATAACTCGCGCGGCTTCCGGGATGACAGATAACTCGCCCGGCTTCCGGGATGACGGGTAAAAGGTAATGCCATGATCACCCCCGTTCGCGACAACAAAGAGCTGAAGCGCTTCGAGCTCGATGCCGGCGGCCTCACCGCCTTCGTCACCTATCGCGTGGCCGACGGCGTGCTCACCTTCCTGCACGAGGAAGTGCCGCCAGCGCGCGAAGGCAAGGGCGTGGGCTCAGCGCTGGCGCGGGGCGCGCTCGAACTCGTGCGCGCCTCAGGGATGAAGGTCGTGCCCAAATGCCCCTTCATCGCGCACTTCATCCGCCAGCATCCCGAATTCCAGGACATGGTGGCGAAGTAGTTGGTTTCCTCCCCGGTTGATAATTCAGTGCTCGCCAAGACGAGACGCGTTTTCAGAATGAGGAAAACGAGCGCGATAATGAACGGCAAATGAACGGGCGCATCTCGCGCGTGGATTTACGCCAGCAAATTTCTTTAATTCCAGCGCCTCGAAACCTCCTTAATTCCAGTGTAAATTACAAAATGAAGTCGTCTGGATACGCGCGTTCTCTTGCAGCGCGCTACTTCATTCAGATCACGGAAATGCTGACCGAAGTATTCCAGTCAGAAAAACCGGAGGAACTAATGCAAAACAATGGAAGACTAAACAGAGCGGCTCTCAAATCTGCCGTTTTCGCAGGGCTGTGCGTCGTAGGCCTGCTGCCGATACAAGCATCCGCCAGCACCTACGATTTTGTCGGCAGATGGATGAGTTCCGAGCGCGATGCCAGCGGCATCACAGGCATGACGATCACCCCCGATCGTCGCGGCCTCAATATTCGCATTTTTGGCCTCTGCCCGGGCCAAGACGTCTGCGATTGGCAAGTGGCGCATGCCGATCTTTATGCCACCGGAAACTGGGGCGGCCGCAACTGGGGAAGCAGCAGCTGGGGTGGCTTCAGCTGGAATTTCGGGAATTGGCAGCGCGATACCGATGTCGTGACGGCAGAGTTCGACGCCGGCTACGCGAGGAAACTCATCGTGCTCAAGCGCAGCAGAAACAATGAGCTTCGCGCCGAGATCTTTACAACCTCGCGCGATCGCTTTGGCCGCCCAGGCTATTTCACGGAAACACGCTTCCAAAGATGGGGAAGAATGCCCGGGTTCGATAACGGCAGGTATCGTGACGATGGCCGAGACGACCGTAACCGCGACCGTGATCGCGACCAACAGAGGGACGACCAATAGACCGCTGAAGACAACGGCCCCTCACGTAAAGAAAAAATAGGAGAAGAAAATGAAATCAAGGACAATGAGCTTTACGCTTGCCGCTCTGGCGCTGGGCCTTGCAGTCCCCGCGCTGGCCCAACCCGATCCGGCAACAACTGTCATGATGTGCGACAGCGACAACGACAAAGCGGTGTCGCAGAAAGAATGGGTCGCATGCGGAGCGCCCACGGCCTATCCCGCGGACGCAGACAAGAATCACGACGGAAAGGTTTCAGCCGATGAACTGAAGGCCGACGCGCAAGCTGCGCCTTCGAAGTCGGGCGCGACCGCAAGTCCGCACTGACCTGTAACGTACCTGCAGACGTGCAAGCGGGAGGGCTGGAAGAAATTCCAGCCCTCTCTTTGTTACTTCGCCGGCGTGAGATAGCTGATGGTCGGGCGCCCTTCGACGCCTGCTTTCTGCATGGCTTCCTTCAGCGCCTTCGATTTCGCGAAGGCTTTTGCCTTTGCTTCGTCGGCCATGTCGTAGGTGATCCACACGTCGAGAGCGTCTTTGCCCGCATAGACATGCGGATTGGTGAGGCCGGCCGCTTCCTGTTTCGCCTTGTCGCCGTCGAAGACAGGGCGCCACTTGGCATAATCCGTGATGCGGTGATGAATGATCATCATGCCTGAAACGGGCGCCATTGGCGCGGCCGCTACTTTGGCCGCTTGCGGCGGATTGCCCTTGCCGGTTCCGGTTCCGCCGGCGGCCAGCGCGGCAGTGGCGAAAAGCGCGAGCACAACGCCCGCAATGAATGTGTGACGCATGGTCGAATGCCTCCCCGTTGAAAGCGCGAGCATACCGCACGTCCTCGCCCGCCTTTCTGCCCGAACATTAAATTTTATCCCCGCGGGCCGGCACCACCCCATATTGGATGGCGCGGAGAATGGGCAACGACGGAAGAAGCAAAGAGGACGATCTTTGCAACAGAGCCTGAAGGCATTGGTCCGGCGCCGGGCATGCGGCGAATGGGGCGTACCCCAGGCGAAGCGTGGGCTTTCTTATTTGCCGCCATTCGGCGGGGGGAGGGGGTAGGCCGAAACCCGCAAAACGAATGCCCAATCTGTCCCCGCGGCCGCCGACGGGCACGGCAACCATGATTACCAAGGCATTTGCCCTGCCCCCGCCGCCCGCTTGGCCCGGCCCTGCCCGCCCCCTAGATTGGGCCGGGGTCCACACACTTCTCGGGGAGCATCATGCGTCTTTCCACTATTGCCGTTGCGTTCGTTTCGATCGCGTTCGCCGCCAGCATTTCCTACGCGGCGGAAGCGCCTGCGCCAAAGCCGGCCGTCATGAAACCCGTTCCACCGGCCAGGCTGACCGAGAAGGCGCCCGACGTTACGGCTGCCTCGTTGCTCGGCGCCGACGTCAAGGGCGAGAATTGGGAAGTGGCCAGCGCGGTGCACAGCGACGGCTTCTTGCGCATTTTCTCCGTCAAGACTCCCTACGGCGATTTCCAGGTCAACGGCGTGCGCCGCATGAAAGAGCGCATCAACGAGCTGCGTGCGTTGAGCGTGCTGGAAAAAATGTCGCGCACCAAAGCGTTCGGCGATGCACTGGCCAAAGCCGGCATGGCGCCGATCAAATTCGGCCGCGATCTCATTCTCGATCCGGTCGAGACCACGGGCAATTTCGTTTCTGGCGTCGGCAAGATGTTCAACAACATCTACACCGGCGTGAAGAACCGCGGCAAAGGACGCGATCCGCTTTTGGAATCCGTGACCGGAATTACCAAGGCCGAGCGCGACCTCGCGGCGGACCTCAACGTGGACCCCTACACGGACTTCTCGCCGCTGCGTAACGGCCTCGAAGATGTGGCCCACGCCATCGCGGCGGGCGACCTCACGGTTACCGGCGCGCTCTCGGCCATCCCGGGCGGCGCGGGCATCGCGGTCGGCGCGACCTCTACCGCCTCCACAGTTGCGGCTTCGATCAAGGACAAGACGTCTACCGAAATCGCAGCGCTGGTGGTGAAGAAGCTGCAGGGCATGGGCGTCGACGAAACGACGATCAAGGCCTTCATTGAGAACACCAACTATACGCCGGCCGATCAGTATGCGATTTCGGACTCGCTGGAGAAACTGGGTGCCGCCAACGCGACCGCCTACATCGCGCGCGCCAATGCGGCGACGACCGCGGACGTGGCCAAGTTCATGCGCTATCGCGCCGAGCTCTTGACGATGGACACAGGCAAACTGGGCACGCTTAAGGACTTCACCATCGTCTCCGAGATGGCGATCAATCATGACGCATCAGGCCGGCTGGTCGCCGCCTTCCCGTTCGATGGCGTCTATTGGACGGACTCTGTGGCGCAGAGCCTCACGCGTCTTAGCACCGACATGAAGAGCGTGAACCGTCCGCGCGCCATCGCCAGCACCGGCGCGCTCTCTCCGATGGCCACAGCCAGGCTGAAGGAGATGGGCTGGGCCGTCATGCGGGTGAATTAGCTGGCCTGAGCCGTGAAATTCATGCAACGTTTCGGCAATGGAGAGGCGTAAGGGGAGGCCATTGCGCGCGCGCAGGGCAAATTCCCCGGCAACCATGGAGTATCGGCAATGAGAGCCAAACTTCTAGTCTTGGCTGCGGTGCTTTCGGTCGGTGCGACCGCACCCGCCCTCGCCGCGTGGGACCGTATCGGCAGCGTCGATTTCAGCTGGCGCGGCGAGCATGAGCGCGAATATGGCAATTTCGGCGGGCCGGTGGAGCGCTTGAACTTCCGCGCCCAGGGTAACGGCGTGATGTGCCGTAGCGTGCGCGCGACGTTTCGCGATGGCGACCGGCGCGAAATTTTCCAGGGTGTCATCCGCGAGGGCCGCTCGGTGGATGTGGATGTGCCCGGCCGCCAGCGCTGGATCCGCCGTCTTGATTTCAACTGCCGTTCGGACGGACGGCGTGACGCCACGATCCAAATCTTCGCGGATATCGGCCGCTATCGCGATGAGTGGCGACGCAGCCCGGATTGGGATCGGCTCTGGTCGGGTATGTTCCACTGGAACGATGACAGGCGTGGCGATAGCAACCGCTGGGTCAGCTTGGGCCGCGCGAGTTTCGAGGGCCGTAACGATGTCGAGGGCACGATCACTGGCTGGCGGGGCCGTAGCATAGAAGCCCTTGCACTTCGGCCCGTGAACGGCGATGCGCGGTGCAGACGCGTGATGGCGACGTTCGATAATGGGCGCACGCGCCTTCTGAACATCAACGGCGGCGACTACCTGCCTAGAGGCAGCTACACCAGGCTGGACCTGCCAGGGGGCGACCGCGACGTGCGACGTATCACCATGCAATGCCGCGCGGTGCGCGACTATCAGGTGACGATCGAACTGTTTGCGCAGAGGTAAGCGCGCAAATGTAACATTCGGGGCCGGAAGCAGTTCCGGCCCCGAATTTTTAGGCGCGTTCGAGCTTGCGCGAGAAGTCGGGTAGTTCGATCGGGATCGGCGGGATCAGCAGAAGCATGTCGCCAAAGGGCGGCTGCAATTTCTCCGTGAGGTAGCGCGCGGCGCCGTGCTGAAAGCACTGCGGCAGCTCGGCCCAGGTGACGTAGAGCCTGCCGAGCCGGCGGTACATCAGGACGCCGCGATCACTGCGGCGATCGGTCAAGCGCGAGGCAATCACGCCGTGCCCGACGCAGACGCTTGCTGGCCTGGCCGCATCATACCAAATGACGTAGACGCCGCTCCCCTTGGCATGGAAGAGGTCCAGCGTCTCAAACGCGTACCAATGTCCGGCGGCCGACTTCGCCCAGTGGACGTGGGGCATGGCGCCACTCATAGCGATTTTCGCGCTCGCATCATGCGCGCGAGGCAGGATTTGCGCACTTCACGACGCCAAATAGGGTTGAAAGACGGTTACCGTCGTGCACGATCGCAACGAACGAAAAAGGGCCGCGCAACAGCCCGGCCCTTATCCGCTCGGCTCGTCGCGTTCTAGTACGACGTCCCGCCGTCGTGCGCTGGCCCCTCGGCAAAGGAGCCAAGAGAACAGACAGTGCCGGTCTGCACGAGCTGGATACCCTGCCCCGCACACACTTCATTCGTCGTGCGCGAGACATAGGTGAAGCCGTGCAGGTTCAAGCCGCGGCATTGCGCGGGTAGCGTGTTCACATAGGTCTTGCCGTCTTTCATTTTGAACGTGATTGAACGTTCATCCTGCGACACGACCGTCTGCTTGATCTGGAATGTCGGCAGGCAGCTTGCGTCGCCCCCTGCCGCGTAGGCCGAGCCCAACGACAACATCGTCACGGCTGCGGCTATTGCCATCACTCTCATCGAAAACCTCCCAATCGCAGCCCCTCACGACCCACATTCTGGCGCAATACGGCTTATTGATTCAATCCGGCCTTGTCCCACCCCCGAATGATGATCGTTCCGTCAATATGCGGCCGTCGCAAATAACGCTGCCTAAGCCTGTGGAATCGTCGGTTTTCCGCGCCTATCCGCTATCTGATAACCTCCGGCACCAGATTCGAGGAGGCCGCCATGGCACTTGGCTCACGTAATCTACTTTTTGCACTGGCTTTAGCATTTGCAATGACGGGGCCGGCCGGCGCTCAGGACAACACGGCACCGGCGGCACCTGCACCCGGGGAAGCGGTGCAAGCGCCGGCTGCAAGCCCAGCCACAGCGCCGGCTCCTGAAGCCGCCAAGCCTGAAATCATCGAGACGCCGGAAGCCGCCAAGGCGCACGTCTCGTTCGACCCGAAGGCCGCAACCGATGCCTATCTCGCAACGGTCAAGGGCGAGGCGCGCGCCAAATCGGACGCCTATTTCGAAGACGGCTACGTCTTGCAGGCCGTTGACGCGCTGTACGCGCTGATCGTTGCGGCAATTCTGCTATGGACCAAGATCTCGGCTCGTATCCGCAACTGGGCACAGCGCATCACGCGCATGCGTTGGCTGCAGGTACCGATCTACGCGATTGTGTATTTCGTCTTGGCCGCGCTGCTTACTTTCCCGCTCACGATCTACGAGCAGTTCTATCGCGAGCATCAGTACGGCCTGTCCAACCAAGATTTCATGGGCTGGTTCACCGACTTCATCAAACTGTTCGGCGTGACCACACTCTTTTTAATTGCTTTCGTAACTGTGCTTTACGCATTTATGCGCTGGACGCGGGAGCGCTGGTGGCTATGGGGAACCGTTATCACGGTTCTGTTCCTAGCCTTCATCAGCATGATCGCGCCTGTCTACATCTCACCCCTGATCAACGATTACAAACCGCTGGCCGAGGGCCAGATCAAATCAGACATTCTATCGATGGCGCGCGCCAACGGCGTGCCGGCGGACAACGTTTGGGAATTCAATGCGTCCAAGCAATCGAAACGCATCTCCGCCAACGTCTCTGGGCTGCTCGGTACGACGCGTGTCTCCTTGAACGACAATCTTCTCAACCGCTCTACGCCGCAGGAGATCAGAGCGGTGATGGGTCACGAACTTGGCCATTATGTCCTTGGCCATACCTATACGTTCCTGTCCTGGGCGCTGATCATCGCCTTTGTGGCCTTTGGCTTTACCAATTGGGCTTTCAAGCGCCTGACGGGCGCGTACGGCAACGGATGGGATGTGCATGGAATTGATGATCCCGCAGGGATGCCGCTCGTCTTCGCGCTGATCGGTTTTCTCCTCTTTGTGGGAACGCCGGTTCTCAACACGATGGGGCGCAGTATTGAAGCTCAAGCCGATATCTTCGGCCTGAATGCTGCGCGTGAACCGGATGCGTTTGCTACGGTGACGCTAAAGCTGTCGGAATATCGCAAGCTGGACCCGACGCCGTTGGAAGAATTCGTCTACTACGACCATCCATCGGGACGCTCGCGCATTTCCATGGCCATGCAATGGAAGGCAGAGCATCTGAGCGAACTCAAGTAGCAGAAGGTTATCGCGCGAGGAATATGCGCAGTTCAGGAATGAGTTGATCGCGTTTGACGGTGGTTTGAGCGGGGCGTTCCCTCACCCATGCCGCGCGCGACTCGACCGACTTGGCCATTTCCGCGCCCAGCGCGAGGTCCTTTATCGTCACTTCGCCCTTCGCGCGCTCATCACCGCCTTCGATGACGACTATTGCGGCGCCACGTTTGTCCGAATAGCGGAGCTGCGCTTTCATACCGCCCTCGCCAGTATAGGCCTCGGCGCGAAATCCCGAGTTGCGCAATTCGCGCGCAATCTGAAAACTCCCCGCGGTGTCTGCCTTGTCAAGCACAAGCACGATGACAAGAGGCAACGCACCGGCGCCCGCTAGGCCTCGCGCCCGCAGTGCCGCTAGAAATCGGCTGACCCCGATCGAGATACCTGTTGCCGGAACCGGCTGACCCGTGAACCGCGCCACCAGATCGTCATAGCGTCCACCGCCTGCGAGTGAGCCGATCTCCACGCTTTCACCCGCCTCATTAGTTACGGCGAACAAGGGCTGCGCTTCGAACACCGCGCCGGTGTAGTAATCGAGGCCGCGCACGACGCCAGTATCGATCCCAATTCGATCGCTCCCATATCCGCAGGCACGAACGATACCCTCGATCTCACGCAAATCGCTGATGCCTTGCTTGCCGTTCGAGCTGTTTCCCACCGCCGCAGCCACACTTTCCAACGCATCTGAACTTCCCGCGGGCGTCACGAAGGCAAGAACGCGATCGGCTTGGCCTGTCGAGAGCTCGGCACCTTTGGTGAAATCCCCGGATTCGTCCTTGCGGCCCTTGCCAAGCAGAGCGCGAACACCGTCGATGCCCAGCCGGTCCATCTTGTCGATGGCGCGCAATACACTGCCGCGCTTGGTTGCCTCAATACTGCCTGCCTCAAGCACACCATCGAGCAGCTTGCGGCTGTTGAGTTTGACGACGTATTCGCCACGCTTGAGCCCCAGCGCTTCCAGCGCATCGGCTGTCATCATCAACAACTCCGCATCGGCGGCGGGTGAGGCCGAACCGACGGTATCGGCGTCGAATTGCGTGAATTCGCGATAGCGCCCCGGACCAGGCTTCTCGTTGCGCCAAACGGTGCCCACCTGATAGCGACGGAATGGCTTTGGCAACTCCTGAAAATTCTCGGCCACGTAGCGGGCCAGCGGCGCCGTGAGATCGTAGCGCAAGGCCAGCCACTGCTTGTCGTCGTCTTCAAGAGAGAAGACGCCTTCGTTCGGCCTGTCCTGATCGGGGAGAAATTTGCCCAGCGCGTCCGCGTATTCGAACGCCGGTGTCTCCAATGCATCGAAGCCGTACGACTCGAAAATGCGCCTGATGATGTCGACCATGCGCCGTTCGGCCGCGATCTCGTTGGGATCGCGGTCACGGAAGCCGCGCGGAACGCGCGCTTTAGGCCGGTAGGTCTTGCTCTCGCTCATCACATGCGCTCTCTCAAGCGCAGGCTAGATAGCAGAGGCCCGTGCCCTGCGCGAGAGAAACGGCTGATTGTAAAGGAGTGGTACAGCTGGGTGGGCTCGAACCACCGACCTACGGATCCACAATCCGGCGCTCTACCAACTGAGCTACAGCTGCACACGAAGACGGCCGAAACCTATGAGTCGGCCTTCCCAAATGCAAGCTTTGGCGGCGTGTTGGCCGCAAAGGGAAAAACGCGCTAACAGCAGAGGATGAGCATCCTCGGCAGCGCACGGCCAGGCTCCGCGCCCTTCGCGCGGCTGACTGCGCTCGATCTGGCTGCGCTGGCGGTGGCGCTGGTTCTCGCCATACCTCTGCTATCCGTTTGCTTGAGCCTGCTTGGTGGTCCGAGCGCCACATTCGCGCACCTGGTTGCGACGGTACTGCCCGACTACATCATCAACACACTCTTGCTCGGCGTGTTCGTGGTAGCAGGCGTATTGATTATCGGTGTTCCTGCCGCCTGGCTGGTCGCTACATGCGAATTCCCGTGGAGGCGGTTCCTCGAAGCCGCACTTGTCTTGCCATTGGCTGCGCCGGCCTACGTGCTTGCCTACGCCTACACGGATCTGCTCGATTCTTATGGACCTGTGCAGACCACGTTGCGCGCCGTACTGGGAGTTGGCGATTATTGGTTCCCCGAAATCAGGTCATTGCCCGGCGCCGCGCTCATGCTGGTGTTTGTGCTCTATCCCTATGTCTATTTGCTCGCGCGCGCGCGGTTTCTCTCCGAGTCCGCAACAGCCATGGAGTCGGCACGGCTCTTGGGACGGGGCCCGTGGCGATCGTTTCTAACAGTATCGCTGCCCCTCGCGCGGCCGGCGATCGCCGCGGGCGCCACGCTGGCATTGATGGAGGCCTTCGCAGATTACGGCACTGTTTCCTATTTCGGTGTGCCGGTCTTCACGACGGGCATATATCGCGCGTGGTTCTCGTTCGGCGATCCGACAGGCGCAGCACAGCTGGCCGCACTGTTGGTTGGGTTTGTCGCTCTTGCCCTGTATCTCGAAAGGCTCGCGCGCGGGAAAGCGCGCTATCACGAGACGGGCCGTCGCGATCGCCGAGTGACCCCGGCGAGACTGACGGGCGTGAACAAATTCGCGGCGATTGCCTTTTGTGCGCTGCCGCCAATCTTTGGCTTCTTGCTGCCGGCATTATCGCTGACGCAGCTTCTCTTGGAAGCAGGTGCGCCAGCGCGCGATTTCTGGCGTCATCTGATCAACAGCCTGACACTCGCAATTCTCGCCGGCATAGTCGCGACAGCTGTCGCCCTTGTGCTTGCTTTCGCGCGCCATGAGCGCCCGCGCGGGCCGGTCGCCAAGGCGGTGGATTTTGTCAGCCTGGGCTATGCGGCGCCCGGCGCCGTCATCGCCGTCGGCGTACTGATCCCCTTCGCGAGTTTCGACAACATGCTCGACACGGTTACGCGATCGATGTTCGGCAGCTCTGTCGGCCTTGTGCTTACCGGAAGTATAGCTGCGCTGCTGTTCGCTTATCAGGTGCGCTTTCTTGCCGTCGCTCTACAAAGCGTCGGAGCGGGTCTCGAGCGCATCACCCCGTCGGTTGGCGGGGCGGCGCGCATGATGTCGCGTGGCAATTGGGATGCCCTCTGGCGCGTCCATATCCCGTTGATCGCGCCCAGCGCGTTGACCGCAGCTCTGATTGTCTTTGTGGATGTCATGAAGGAACTCCCGGCAACGCTCATGCTGCGGCCCTTCAACTTCGATACGCTGGCAGTTGCCGCGAACAATTACGCAGCGGACGAACGGCTTGGCTTCGCGGCTGCCCCATCATTGGCAATTGTCGCGGCGGGTATCATTCCGTGCATCTTGCTGATCCGCTTCATTGCCTCGTCAGCGTACAGCCGCAGCGAATCCATGCCGCTGCCCTAACGCCAACCATCTCTGTCGAACATCATCTGCGCTTTGGTCTGGTTCGCGCCGTAGACCGAGACGTTGATCGGATCGGCCTTGAATTTTCCCAACGCCTGTGCCGCGTCATCGGGCGGGACGGCTGACACGGCTGGAAACTCATAATTCGCATCGGTGAAAATTCTTTGGGCCGCGTCGCTCGCGAGATATTCAAGAAATTTCACTGCGGCAGATCTATGCGGCGCATATTTCATCATGCCGCCGCCGGATATATTCACGTGAGCGCCGACACCATTCTGATCTGGCCAGACGAAGGTGAGTGCCCCCGCAGCCTCGCGTTCCGCCGCCAATTTCGATTTCTGTAAGCGCAAATAATAATAGTGATTGGCGATGGTGACGCCGCATTCGCCGCTCGCCACCTGCTTCAGGAGCGATGTGTCGTTGCCGGCAGGCGGACGCGCGAAATTTGTCACGATGCCCTTGACCCACGCGTCGGCTTTCGCTTCGCCCCAATGGGCGATAAGCGCGCCGAGCAGCGAGAGATTGTAAACAGCCGAGCTCGAACGCATGCAGATTTTGCCTTTGAGCCGAGGCGATGCAAGATCGGCATAGTGCTGGACAATTCTCGGATCGACTTTCTTGGCATTGACGAAAATTGCACGCGCGCGTGTTGAAAAGCCAAACCAGATACCTTTCGGGTCCCGCAAGTTCGCAGGTATGCGCGAGTCCAAAAGCTTCGAATGAACCGGCTGGAAAATGCCTGCCTGTTCGGCAAGCCACAGATTACCCGCGTCGACTGTCAGAAAGATATCGGCCGGGCTGTTGGGTCCTTCGGCTTTCAGGCGCGCGAGAAGCTCGGGTCCGCTGCCTTCGATAAGATTGACCGGAATGCCGGTAGCCTTGCGGAAGCCATCGTAAAGCAGGGCATCAGAATCATAGTGCCGTGCCGAATAAACGTTGACCTCGTCGGCAGCGCGAGCCGGCGCGCCACCCGCGAATACGACAAGAGCCAGCAGACATAGGGCGGCAGGCGAGGCCTTGCGGAGCATGGGGAGACTCTTAATGTGTAGGCGGCTCCGGCAAAAGGGCGACAATTCGACCAATGGCGACGCTGACATTGAAAGCGGGTTCGGCGCCGCTGTCGTTCTGGCGCGCGGTCATGGCGGGCAAGAGCCCGCTCGCGCTCGATCCGGCTGTTTGGCCCGCCGTCGACGCCGCCCGCGCAACGATCGAGCAAGCATTAGGGTCGGATCGGACCGTCTACGGCGTCAATACGGGGTTCGGTAAGCTTGCCAATACGCGCATCGCCGGCGACAAGCTGCGCCTTCTGCAGCGCAATCTGATTCTCAGTCACGCGGCAGGCGTTGGCGAAATCCTTCCCGATCCGATCATACGGCTCGTGCTTGCTCTGAAGATTGCCAGTCTGGCGCGCGGGCGTTCTGGCGTTCGGCGCGTCGTCATCGAGCGCCTGCTTGATTTGTTAAACAAGGATGTTCTTCCTGAGATTCCAGCTCAAGGCTCCGTTGGCGCGTCGGGTGACCTGGCGCCGCTCGCACATATGTCGGCCGTTCTCATCGGTGAAGGATCTGCGCGGGTGAAAGGTGAACGCTACACCGCCAAGCAGGCCTTGGCTGTGGCCGGCTTGGCACCCGTTGAGTTGGAGTCGAAAGAGGGTCTCGCGCTTCTTAACGGAACCCAGGTATCGACTGCGCTGGCACTGACCGCTCTTTTCGCGGCGGAAGCCAATCTCGAGGCCGCCTTCGTCGCAGGCGCCCTTTCCACCGATGCGATCAAGGGCAGCGACACGCCGTTCGACGCGCGCATTCATGACGTGCGAGGCCAGCCAGGACAGATCGAAGCTGCGGCAACACTTCGAACCCTTATTCAAGGCAGCGCGATTCGCCAATCGCATCTGAACTGCGAGCGCGTCCAGGATCCCTATTCTATTCGCTGCCAACCGCAAGTGCTGGGGCCATGCCTTGATCTTCTGCGCTATGCCGCGCGCGTGTTCGAGATCGAGGCCAACGCGGTCACGGACAATCCGCTGGTCTTTGCGGAGGATGGAGCCGTGCTCTCGGGAGGAAATTTCCACGCTGAGCCCGTCGCGCTTGCCGCCGACACTTTGGCGCTATCGATCGCCGAGATTGGTGGGCTGTCCGAGCGCAAGGTCGCTCTGCTTATCGATGCCGCGCTGAGCGGACTGCCTCCCTTCCTTGCGCATGACAGCGGCGTCAATTCGGGCTTCATGATTGCGCACGTCACCGCGGCCGCGTTGGCTTCGGAGAATAAGTCCCTGGCGCATCCTGCGTCGGTGGATTCCTTGCCGACATCCGCCAATCAGGAGGATTTCGTCTCCATGGCGACGTTCGCTGCGCGCAGGCTTGGCGCGATGAATGCGAATACGTCGAACATACTTGCCGTCGAGCTGCTCGCTGCCGCAGAAGGGATTGAGTTCCATCGCCCGCTCAGGAGCTCCGACGCATTGGAGCGTGCGCTTACGCTCATTCGCGGTTCTGTCCCTCCCTTCGAAAGCGACCGGCTCTTCGCTCCAGCGATCGAGACGGCAGCCACGCTGGTTCGCGAGCGCGCGTTCCACCCGCTGCTCGCGGAATCGCTTCACCTGCCGTCCGGCTGACGTGTGGGATCGACGACGCAATCTGTGGTCGAGCGACGACGGCGGCGAGAATTGGCGGGGTTTCGCGGGCCACCTGCCGCCGATTTATGCCGACAGTTTCGCCTGAGCGCATTGACTTAGAATCCCAACTCTCCGCAAGGTTCGTGGCTGCGAATCACGCGCCAACGCGCCCCCGCGCGCCGGAGCACGGTTGCTAATGCTGTCTTATGCGATCCGCCGCGTATTGGGGGCTATTCCCACACTACTGATCATCGTCACACTTGCGTTCTTCATGATGCATCTGGCGCCCGGCGGTCCGTTCGACAGCCAGCGCCGACTGCCGCCCGAAATCGAGAAGAACATCGAGGCTGCCTACAATCTCGATAAGCCGGTCTATCAACAATACCTGATCTATGTCGGCCGCCTGATGCACGGCGACTTCGGACCGTCGATCAAAAACAAGGACTTCACCGTCAGCCAGCTGATTGGCGTCGGGCTGCCGGTCAGCATGCGGTTGGGAATTTCCGCGATGCTTCTCGCCATCGTGTTCGGTACGACGCTTGGCGCCGTAGCGGCGCTCAATCAAAACCGAGGAGGCGACTTCACGGTCATGGCGTTTGCCATGGCCGGTATCACCATTCCGACATTCGTCACCGCGCCCATACTGGCGCTCATCTTCGGCGTTTACGGCCTGCACGTCTTCGGCGCTGACATCACGCTTCCAGTGGGCGGCTGGGATGGCGGCAAGCTTGCAAATATGATCCTGCCAGTGACGGTCCTTGCGCTGCCGCAGATCGCGATCATCTCGCGACTAATGCGCGGTAGCATGATTGAGGCCATGCATTCGAATTATGTGCGCACCGCGCGCGCGAAAGGGCTACCTTCGCATCTGGTTATCGTTCGGCACGCCTTACGCGCGGCGATGCTGCCTCTCGTCAGTTATCTCGGCCCCGCTACCGCTGACATTGTCACGGGCTCCCTCGTTGTCGAGCAGATCTTCGGTCTACCGGGCATCGGGCGGTATTTCGTCCTGAGCGCCCTCAACCGCGACTACACACTGGTCATGGGCGTGGTGATCTTCTATGCGGCGATCATCATTGCCTTAAACCTAGTCGCCGACCTTCTGTATCGCGTGCTCGATCCGCGCGTGAGCTTCGGCAAATGACGCACGCCGCCACCGCCGATCTCATGCAGCGCGCGCAGGGCGTGAAGGGCCGCAGCCTGTGGGTCGATGCGAGCCGGCGGCTCGTCCGCAACAAAGCCGCACTGGTCAGCATGATCGTACTCGGCATCATTACGCTTCTGGCTATTTTCGCACCGCTGCTGTCGCCATATGCTTACGACTATCAAGATTACAGCGTTGTCTCGTGCGGCCCGGATTGGTGGCATGACCCAAGCATCGTCTGCCACGCGGGCGGCAGCCATTGGTTCGGCACGGACTCACTCGGACGCGACCTCTTCGTGCGCGTGCTTTACGGTGCCCGCGTCTCGATGGCTGTCGGACTTGTGGCAAGCATCGTAAGCCTGATGATCGGTGTCGTTTATGGCGCAACTGCAGGATTTTTTGGTGGCCGCATCGATGAATTGATGATGCGCTTCGTCGACATCCTGTACTCGCTGCCCTTTATTTTCTTCGTCATTATTCTGATGGTCATATCCAACAACAATTTTATCTTGCTCTTTGTGGCTATCGGCGCCGTGCAATGGTTGACCATGGCGCGCATCGTGCGCGGGCAAACACTCTCTCTCAAGCAAACAGAATTCATCGAGGCAGCGCGCGCGTCCGGCGTCGGAACATTTGGCATCATCCGCCGCCACATCGTTCCTAATGTCGTTGGCCCGGTGATCATCTATATGACTCTGAGCATTCCTGCGGTCATTTTGGCCGAGAGTTTCCTTTCATTCCTGGGTCTTGGCATTCAACCGCCCTACACGTCCTGGGGCGTACTTATCGCCGAAGGCTCGGACGTCCTTGAGATCGCGCCGTGGATGCTTGTGTTTCCGGCGGCGTTCATGGCGATCACGCTGTTCTGCTTCAACTTTATTGGCGATGGGTTGCGCGACGCGCTCGATCCGAAGGATCGCTAGATGGCCGAACCAGTCTTTACGCTCAAGAACTTCGACGTGCGTTTTGCCGTTCCCGAGGGCGAAGTCCACGCGGTGCACGGCGTTGGTTTTGACGTACGTGAAGGCGAGTGCCTAGGCGTCGTGGGCGAATCCGGCGCGGGCAAGAGCCAGATGTTTTTGGGTGCACTTGGCTTGCTTGCGCGTAACGGCCGCGCAACCGGGAGCGTGAGTTATCGCGACAATGAGATTCTCGGGCTGCCCGAGAGACGACTGAACAGCATCCGCGGCGCCAAGATCTCGATGATCTTCCAGGATCCCTTGACCTCGCTGACGCCGCACATGCGTGTCGGCGCGCAAATCACGGAAGCCTTGCGGGCGCATCAGAAAGTCGGTCAGACCGAAGCGGAAAGACGCGCCCTCGAGATGTTGGACCTCGTGCGCATTCCCGAAGCTGTGCGACGCATGAAGCAGTACCCACACGAGCTTTCGGGCGGCATGCGCCAGCGCGTCATGATCGCAATGGGAATGGTCTGCGGGCCGGATCTGCTCATTGCCGACGAACCAACGACGGCGCTAGACGTCACTGTACAAGCGCAGATTCTCGAGATCATGCGCGATCTGCGCAAGAAGCTGAGCACATCGATCGTCATCATCAGCCACGATATGGGCGTCGTCGCCTCAATGTGCGATCGCGTGCTGGTGATGCGAGAAGGCGAGTTTGTCGAAGCGGGATCAGCCGACGACATCTTTTACCGGCCGAGACATGACTACACGCGCATGTTGCTGGATGCGATGCCGCGCTTGGATGAGCCGGACAGTGCCCAACGTAGGATGGTGCCGCCTCTCGCCGACCGCGAAAGCCGGCCTACGGTTCTTTCAGTGCAGGATGTGAAGGTACATTTCCCCATACGCGTAAGCGGCCTCTTCTTTCCCAAATACAAGCAACTGCGCGCCGTCGACGGAGTAAGCTTCGAGCTGAAGCAGGGGGAAACACTCGGGATCGTCGGCGAGTCCGGCTGCGGAAAATCGACGCTGGCGCGCACTATCCTCAAACTGCTGCCCGAAACCGCGGGTACCATCCTCTGGTTTGGCACAAGTCTGAAGAAAAATGACGAAAGGGAAATTCGTCGCCTCCGCAAGGACCTGCAAATTGTTTTCCAGGACCCTTTGGCGAGCCTCGACCCGCGCCTCACAGTTGGGGAAAGCATCTCCGAGCCGCTACGGGCGCTCCGCCCAGAGCTCAATCGCACGCAGGTGAGCCGCCTTGTTGCGATGGCCATGGAGAAAGTGGGGCTCGATCCCAATTGGATCAATAGGTACCCGCACGAATTTTCTGGCGGTCAGAATCAGCGTGTCGGTGTGGCGCGCGCCGTCATCGTTCAGCCCAAACTCGTGGTCTGCGACGAGGCGGTGAGCGCGCTAGACGTTTCCATCCAAGCGCAGATCATCAATCTGATAATCGGTCTGCAGACGCAATTGGATATGTCGCTGATCTTCATCAGTCACGATCTGTCCGTAGTGCGTCAGGTTTCGCACCGCGTGATGGTCCTCTATCTGGGACGCATTGTGGAATTGGCCGATCGCCATACCATCTATCTCGATCCGCAGCATCCCTATACGAAGGCCCTGATTTCGGCCGTGCCAATCCCCGACCCGAAGATCGAACGCGAGAGATCGAAGGTGCGGCTCAGCGGCGATCTTCCTTCGCCGCTGGATTCACGCGCCGCGCTGACATTTCTCAAATCGAGGATGATCGACGATCCCGATGCCGAGCAATATGTGCCGAAGCTGATTGAAGTGGCCCCGGGACATTTCGTCGCCGAGCACGATCCTCAGCCTGCCGTTATTTCAATCGCTTCACCTTGAAGGTCGCGTTCTGCTCGTTGATCTTGAGATTGTAGCTGCCGAGCAGGCCGCGTGAGATCACCACTTTGTTGTCTTTTGCGTCACGCTCAAATCGCGCCACGCTCGTGTCGCTGTCGATCTGCCGCCACACTTGGCCATTGTCGAGCACGACAATGAACCTGCCGAACGGCGTCCTGGCGTAGTCGGTGACATCGGCTGTAATGCTCTCAATCACCTGCCCTTCTTCGGGCGCCGGCGCCGGCATTTGGTTCTTGCCAAATTCTTCGGGCGAAGTCGGACCTTCGCGCGAGCCGAACACGCCGCCGAAGTCGAAGCCGAAGATGGATATTTTGTCTTCTTCGGTGCGCTCGGCCGGCTTCTTCACCGCCGCCAGCGTCTCGCGCAGTTGGGGCGCCAACTTGTCGTAACAAGAAAGGCGTTCGGTTCCATCTTTGATATCGGCACACTGCGCGAGCAGATCGAGCATCTCGCGCGAGGTGGCGGCGTGGGCCGCTGTTGAGGCCGCCAACACGCAGGCCGCGAGAACGACGAGGCGCAAATTCATGGGCTGTTCATCCGCTCATTGTTGTGATTGGGGAGGGGCAGCTGGCTGCCCGCACGACCGCCGAACTTACAGAGGAGCCCGGGTTTTGGCGAGTGCAGACGCTCCCGCGGTAATGAAAATATTCACCCTTGCGGCGGTAGGCTGGCGCTAAGGTGAACGCGTTCTGGAGGATTCGTTGATCGTACGCCGTGTCCTGCTGATGGTTGCCGCAGCCCTTGTCGCAGCAAGCGCCGCCAATGCCGAGATGGTTCTCAAGCGCGGCAATGGCGGCGAGCCCAAGAGCCTCGACCCACATTACGCCGACCTTACGCTCGAGACGAACATCATCGGCGACATGATGATCGGCCTTACCACCGAGGATCCGTACGGCAATGCCATGCCCGGCGCCGCCTCGAGCTGGGATGTTTCGCCGGATGGCAAGACATGGACCTTTCACATCCGCAATCACAATTGGTCCGACGGAGTGCCTGTGACGGCGGACGATTTCGTTTTCGCCTGGCATCGCATTCTCAACCCCACGATGGGCGCGCCTTACGCATACCAGCTTTGGGTGATCAAGAACGCGGAGCAGATCAGCCAAGGCAAACTTCCCGTCAGCGCACTCGGAGTGTCTGCGCCCGATTCGCATACGCTGGTCGTACAGCTCGAGCACCCCGCGCCGTATTTGCCGCAATTGCTGACCCACATTGCGGCCTATCCGGTGCCGCGCCATGTGGTCGCGGCCAAAGGCAACGCGTGGGCCAAGCCGGCCAACTACGTCGCGAACGGCCCTTACGTCGTTTCGAACTGGGTGCCAAACGATCACGTCACGTTGATCAAGAACCCGAAATTCTACGACGCCGCGCATGTGCGCATCGATCGCGTCGAATATTTTCCGACCAACGACGCCGTTGCCGCCATCAAGTGGGTCCGCGGGGGCGTGATCGACACGCAAAACCCATTTCCCTCGCAGTTGATCGCCTGGATGCGCGCCAACATGCCAGGCGCGCTGCAAATGATCCCGTATCTTTCGGTCTACTACGTCAATTTCAACACTACGCACAAGCCGTTTGACGACGTTCGTGTACGCGAAGCGTTGAATCTGGTCTTCGACCGCGAGACACTGACCAACAAGATCATCAAGCTGGGCGAGCCGGCCGCCTACAACATCGTGCCGCCCAACACGGCCAACTATCCAGGCGGCGCGGCGATGCCGTTCAAGGCCATGCCTTACGCCGAGCGTGTAAAGCGTGCTCAGGAATTGATGCGCGCGGCCGGTTACGGCCCCAAGCGTCGCCTGCACACGACCTATTCGACGACCACCAATACAGACAGCAAGCGCACGGCGGCCGCATTCCAATCCATGCTGCGCCAGATTTACGTCGACATCGACATCATCCAGTCGGAACTTCAGGTCCACTATAAGAAGCTGGACACCGGTGATTTCGATCTCGCCTACGCCAACTGGGTGGCCGACTTCAACGACGCCACCAACTTCCTCGACCTTGCCCGCTGCGGCAACGGCGACAATTGGGGCAACAATTATGCGCATTACTGTAACCGCGCCTACGATGCACTGCTAAACAAGGCCAACCAGCAAACCGACGCCAAGGTGCGCGGAGCACTGCTGCGTGAGGCGGAAGACATTGCGCTCAAGGACTTCGTCTGGCTGCCTATGCGCTTCGCCAACACCCAGGACATCGTCCAGCCATACGTGAAGGGCTGGATTTCCAACGTGCGCGATATCAACCGCACCCGCTGGCTTTGGATCGAACGGCAGACGGCCGCGAGGTGACGGCTTGCGTGGGCCGGGCCTTCTCAGGCACGTTGCCCCGCCCGCGACCCCGTAGCTCAGATGGATAGAGCGGCGGTTTCCTAAACCGTAGGTCGGAGGTTCGAATCCTCTCGGGGTCGCCAGCCCTTCATTTCGCAAGCAAGGCTTCCTTCGCCCGCGACCACGGGAAGACAATTCTGCGATCGGGCGCGACGACCTTCTTCTGCTTACCCTTGTATGCGAACCCCGTCAGCAGATCGCCGATGAGAGCGAGCCGCGCCTGCTTCTTGTCGTTGGCAAGCACGATGTGCCACGGCGCATCCGGATGGTTGCTGCGGCGGAACATGTCGTCGCGCGCTTCCGTATAGGCATCGTATTTCTTGATCGCTCGCGCATCGATGGGTGAGTTCTTCCAGAGCTTGAGCGGATCCTTGTGGCGTTCCGCCAGGCGCTTCTTCTGCTCGGCGCGTGTGATATCAAGATAATATTTGCGGATCTCGAGGCCGGAACGCACGAGTATCTTCTCGAAATCGATGACGGAATCGAAGAAGGCATCAACGTCCTTCTCGGTGCAGAAGCCCATGACGCGCTCGACGCCCGCGCGGTTGTACCAGGAGCGGTTGAACACCACGAACTCGCCCGCCGAAGGCAGATGCGTCACGAAGCGCTGGAAGTACCATTCGCCGTTTTCGCGCTGCGTCGGCTTCACCGGCGCATGCACGCGCGTCTCACGCGGGCTCATGTGAGCGATGAGGCGCTTGATCGTGCTGTCCTTGCCTGCGCCGTCGCGGCCTTCGAGGATCACCAGCACGCGCGTGCCGTCAGCAATCAGATCGCGCTGCAGCTTCACCAGCTGCACTTGCAGGTCGTAGAGCTTGCGCTTGTAGTGTTCGTGAACGTTTCCGTCGTTCATTTCAAACCCATTTCGGGGCCGATCTATCCCCGTATTCGTTTTGCGGGTTTTGGCCTACCCCCTCCCCCCTGTCCAAACGCGTGATGCGATTTTTCAAGGCGTTAGAAGGCCCGGCGCTGCTCGGCAAGGCCATCGCCGCGGCCACTGAGCTGAATCTATCCAACGTTCCGCGATCCTCATTTTGCTTCGAGCGCAAAGTCTACCAGCGCCACAAGCAGCGTGGATAAGATCGACGCAAGAATTTCGTGCGTTATCTGCGTGCGGCACGATCCCGCAAGAGGGAGAACCGGCTTTCGAGCAGGGCAAATCCGCCGAACAGCAGCGCCGTATAGAACAGATCGCCCATCAGCGTGTTGGTGAAGAACGGCAGCGCTGCCGTGTAACAGGCGATCAGGCCCTCGACGGTCGTCGGGTACATTCCGCTCCAGGCCCAGACCCCGAAATTTGTAAGCGCGAAGAAAAGAACGGAGCTGGCAAGCGCCGCACCGGCAATCGGCAACACGGTGCGATGCTTTTGCAGCCACAGGCCGATGCAGACGATAAGCACGAAACTCAGATAGACGACTTCCATCCCGCGGTAGAAACCGCCGAGCGCCATATCGCTGATGAACAGCGCCGTCAGCGGCACCAGAAAGGTCAACCACTTGTCGGAGAAATACGCGCCGCCAAAGAGCGCGATAGCCGCGATGGATGTCATGTTGGGCGGATGCGGCATCAGACGCGTCAGCGCCGCAGCCAGAACCATGGCGATCAACACCGCCACACGTGGATTGAGCATTGTCGTCTCCTCTGCTGGCGCGCCACCAACCCGCAACGGCGCGAACTCTACTGATTCTCCCGAGTCTCAGCCATAGCGCGTCAGCCGCCGAATTTCACTTTGACGCCCGCAAAAGCGCCAAAGCCCTGCGTGCGGAAACCGAAGACCTCTTCGTATTTCTGATCGAGCGCATTCTCGACACGTGCCGTGAGCGCGACACCGGGCGACACCTCGTAGGACGTACCCACATGCACCAGCGTATAGGCGTCGAGTGTCACCGGCATCACGAAGGGCGGCGCGTTGAGGAAGGCGGTATCCGTCTGGCGCCCGTGATAATCGACGCCGAGATTGATGAGCGCGCGATCGCCGGCAAAGCGCCAATCGAGATTGGCCGAGCCGATGTGATGCGGCCGGCGAATTTCGTCCGTGCCATTCTGTTTCGTATCGAGATAAGTGTAAGTCGCATCGAGTGTTAGGCTGTCGCCCAGGTCTGCGCGCCCTGAAATTTCCACGCCTTGCCGCAGGCTCCGGCCGTTCGCGTTGCGCGCGGTGTTGGGAAAGACAGAAAAGTCGGTGAAAATCTCGTCCTCCAGATCGGCGTGGAAATAGGTCACGTCGACCATCGCGCCCTGCGTCAAACGCCATTCGATCCCACCATCGAAGCCCAATGATTTCTCCGGCTTCAGATTGGGATTGCCAACGAAAGCGGGCGCCGGAAAAAAGCCGAACAGTTCGAAGAAGTCCGGATTCTTCACGCCCGTGCCGACGCTCGCGTGCAGACGCCAGGCCGGATCGAGCCGTGCGCTGACCGTAGCGCGCCACGTCGTCGTGTCAGCGAAAACTTCGTTCCAGTCATGCCGCGCGCCCAACGACACGAACACCGTATCGTTGATGCCGATCCAATACTCGCCGGCAACGCCGCTGTGCGTTTCGTGTTGGCTCTGGCTGGCCGAAGGCAGATCGACCCGCAAAGAATCGAACGTGTCGCGCACCGTCTCGGCCAGCAGGCTCACGCGCTGGTTGGGGCTCCAACGAATGTTGGCTTGCAGATCGAAGCGGTTCTCCCCGCCCTCGGTGCGATCGTTGAAGCCGACGTCGAACGGCGCACCAAAAGGGCTGGTGAAATCGTTCACTTTGGTACGCGTGAGCGATGCACCGGCAATCGCTTCGAGGACGCCATCGAACAGATCCACCGACGCCTGCGCGCGGCCATAGGTCGCCGAGAAATCGCTGAAATCCCCGGCGTCGAGCGGGATAGAGAAGGCGCCGAGGAAATCGGTCGCTTCAATATCGGTGCGCGTGTCCACGTGATGCAACGCCGCCGAGAGATGAAAGGTATCGGTAACATCCGCTTTGGCGCGAAAGCCAAAGCTCGTGTTGCGATAGCCGTCGTTTTCGCGACCGTTGTGAGCGATATTAATGCCCGCCGTGTCCAGCCAGGCGCCATCGAAGATCGCGGCATAATGATCGTCGCCGATATTGACGAGGCCGGAAACTTCCTTGGTGTCGAACGAGCCGTATTCGGCGCGGCCGCTGATATCGAAACCTTCGTGCGGCGCGACGGTCACGACATTCACGACGCCGGCCAGCGCATCGGCGCCCCACAGCGCCGATTGCGGCCCGCGCAGGACTTCCACGCGGCCAATAGCGGCGGTCAGCAAATGCGCGAAATTGAAGGCCTGGCCCGAAGATGCCGGATCATTGAGGCGGGCGCCGTCGATCAGCACCAGCTCGTGTCCCGCTTCGGCGCCGCGTACGCGGATTTGGGCGAACGAGCCAACCGTGCCCGTACGGCTCACCTCGACGCCCGGAACGATGCGCAAGGCGTCGTAAAGCTGATCGACCTGACGTGCCCGCAACGTGTCGCCCATCACCACACTGACGGCGCTTCCCGATTGATCTGCTTCGATGGGAACGCGGCTTGCCGTCACTAGGACGGTTTCGGCGTCATCGGCGCGAGCGGAAGAAATGAAAACAAGAGACGAAACGAAAACTGCCACTGCAATACGCGAAAACATATGAACCTCCTTGTCGGCGTTGAGACAAAGAGGCCGGAACGCGCGCGTACGTTTGTGAACCCTGCATAACTTCCACCCGCGTCCAAGCCCCATGGCCGTCGCCGCAGCGGAAATTTCCGCACCGACGACGCACCCCGGGCGCCGGATGGACGACGCGCGCAGGCAGGTCTCCTGGCTTAGCGGGTCTTAGCGGGCTTCGCCTTCCCGGCTTTCGCCAGTGGCAATGCTGAAGCACGCTCGCCGCCTACAGTTGCGGGGGCAGCCGCGGATTTGGAGAGATCTCCTAACCGCGTTCCCTCTTGGCCCCTTCTCGGGGAACCTGCGCGTAACGGGGACTGTACAGCGTTGGGAAGCATTCGCAAGTGCGCTGCCCCAATGCTTGAATGGCCTCGGATTACGGTAGCGGAAATTCTCAAATTGCCGTGAGATTGCGTGATGTCATTGACAGGGATGATCGCTGGCCTGTCCATGTGCACGTTATTCTTCATAGGAGATACTATATGCGCAGAATTTTTGCCGTCGCGATGTTCGCCGCGCTTCTGGCCACGCCCGTTCTTGCCAGCCCGGCAGCCACCGTTCTCGACGCCAACAAAGCCGCCACGGGCGGAAGTGCGTGGGACAGCAAGGTCACGCTGAAAACCGAATATGCGTTTTCCGGTCAGGGCATGACCGGCAAGACATGGTCGACAGCCGACCTGCCTACCGGACATTACATCGATGGCTACGCTATTGGGCCCGCAACCGGCGGCAATGGCTATGACGGCACGGAGGCCTGGGTAAAGGACGCCTCGGGCACGGTGACGTCGCAAGGCGGCGACAGTTTGAAAGGCGCCATCAACGAAGCCTATCGCGTGGGCAACATGTGGTGGCGCGCGGATCGCGGCGGCGCGAGCGTCGTGTCAGGCGGCCGGAAGACGGATGGCGGAAAGACCTATGACGTCGTCACCATCACGCCCAAGAACGGCAAGAGCTTCGATTTGTGGTTCGATGCGAAGTCGCATCTCTGCATCCGCGAATACGACCAGCAAGGCGCGCAGACAATTATCTCCACCTTCTCGGACTACCGCGACATCAGCGGCGTGAAGATCGCCGGCAAGGCCGTGATCGATAGCGGCAGCGGTGAAAAATATCTCCAGACGGTCACGCTGACCAAAGCGGAATTCATGCCCGCGCAGAATCCCAAGACCTACGCCAAACCGAAGGTCACAGTGACGGACTTCTCGATCGCCGGCGGCGCCAAGGAAACCGAAATGCCGATGCGCCTCATCAACAATCACATCTATGCGGATGTGACGGTGAACGGCAAAGGCCCTTACACTTTCATCTTCGACACGGGCGGCGCCAACCTTGTCACGCCCGCAGTCGCCAAGGAGCTGGGCCTCAAGAGCGAAGGCCACATGGATGCTCATGGCGCCGGCGAGGGGACCATGGAAGCAAGCCTGACCAAAGTCTCCGAACTCAAGGTCGGCGGCGCCGTGCTTAAGGACCAGATCTTTGTCATCTTGCCGCTCGACGCCTTGTCGGACGTCGAAGGCATCAAGGAAAAAGGCATGGTCGGTTTCGAGACCTTCCGTCGCTTCGTCACCCGCCTCGACTACATGGGCAAGACGATCACGCTGATCGATCCGAAGCATTTCGATGCGAAGGACGCGGGCACGCCGGTCAAGTTCGTCTTCGAGCAAAGCATCCCGCAGGTATCGGGCAGCTTCGAAGGCATTGCCGGCACGTTCGATATCGATACCGGAAGCCGCGCCGAGCTCTCACTCACCAAGGGCTTTGTCGAGAAGAACGGCTTGCGCGCCAAACACCCGAAAGGCATCGACGCGGTTGCCGGCTGGGGTGTGGGCGGACCTTCACGAGGCTATGTCACGCGTGGCGGCATGCTGGCGCTGGGCGATGTGAAAATTCCGAACGTTGTCACCTCGTTCAATACGCAGAGCAAGGGCGCTTTCGCCGGCAACGACTATTCCGGCAATGTCGGCAGCGGCATTCTCAAGCGCTTCATCGTCACCTTCGATTACGAGCATCAGATCATGTATCTGAAGCCGAGCCCCATGCCCTTGACCGATGTCGGCGTGTTCGACCGCTCGGGCATATGGATCAACGACAGCCAGGGCGGCTTCAAGATCGTCAGCGTGACGCCCAAGGGTCCGGCCGAAGAAGCCGGCCTCAAAGAAGGCGACGTGATCGTCTCGATCGACGGCAAATTGGCGGGCGAGACCACGCTTCCCGATCTGCGCCAGCGCCTGCGCAACAGCACGCCGGGCACCAAAGTGAAGCTCGGCATGCAAGGGGGCAAGTACGTCACCATCACGCTGCGCGATCAGATCTGATGGATCGCCGCCAAACGTTGCAAACAGCAGGCGCGTTTGCGGTGGTCGCTGCGGCGCGCCTGCCCGCTTTTGCGCAAGGCGAGGATAGCCTCAACGTCGCGCCGCCCGCGCACGAGCTTTACGAGCGCGCACTGGTGTTCGACGCCAATATGGGCCCTCGGATCGAGCCCCAGTTTCCGCAACCCAAGGAAATCCTCGACGCCGTGCGCAATTGCGGTGTGACCGCGGTCAAGACGTCGCTCGGCGGCACCGACTCCAGCTTTGCCGACACGGTCGAAGAGATCGCTTTCGCCCAGCGCGTCATCGAAGCGCACCCCGACGTCTTCATGCAGGTGCGCGAGTACGCGGACTTCACAACCTGCAAACGCGAGCACCGCTTTGGCATCATCTTCTCGTTTGAATCGGTTGAGATGCTGGAGGGCAAGCCCGAGCACATCTCGCTCTTCCGCAATCTCGGCGTGCGGGTGATGCAGCTTTCTTACAACAAGGCTTCGCCGTTCGGCGCTGGCGTACTCGCCAATCCGCCAACGGGGCTTACCGAGACGGGCCGCAAAGCCGTCGAGACCATGAACACGGAAGGCGTCGCCATCGATATCAGTCACGCCTGCGAGCCCACGTCATTCGATGTGCTGAAGCTTTCCAAAAAGCCGGTGCTGATCACTCATGCTGGCTGCAACGTGGTGCACAAGCATCCGCGCAACAAGGATGATCATCTCTTGCGCGCCGTCGCTGATAAAGGCGGGGTGGTCGGCATTTACGACCTGCCCTACCTCACCGCGAGCCCGAAGCAGCCCACGCTCGACGACTACATGGCGCATATGACACACGCGCTGAGGGTCTGCGGTGAGGATCATGTCGGGATCGGCAGCGACAGCACATTGCAGGCCTGGGATACTTCTCCCAAGGGCATGGAAGAATTCCAGAAGGACATCGAGCACCGGAAGAAAACCGGCGTCGCCGCGCCCGAGGAAGACCGCCCGCTTTATGTCATCGGCCTCAACACGCCGCGCCGCACCGAAGTGATCGCGGATGCACTGATGAAACGCGGCTATTCGGCGCGCGTGGCGGAAAAAGTTCTGGGCAAGAATTTCATCGAGGCCTTGGGCCGCATCTGGGCCTAATCCCCAGCCTTCCTCAAAGATGGCGAATAAGGAGAAGCAAAGCGTACCAGAATAACAGCGCTATCAAACTCTCCTTCAATACAACGCCGGCGAGTTTCATAAACTCATCGAAACTAGAAAATAGGCTTGGTGAGTTCTTTTCCTGCTCAGCAGTTGAAGCGGCGCTTTGATCGGGAAAGATAGACGAAAAAATATTTTGAAATCCCTGAAAATAGAATTTAACCGCGTAATCGAGCATGGCTATGCCCGAAGCCTTAGCAGGGCGACTTGCGATCGCTGACATAAGTACTGCAGCTGTATAGGCACCACAGCTTCTCGCTAGAAGCGGTATCCAGTACACTAAGCCCAAAAATGTCCAAGTCACCAAGCAGATAACGCCAACAGCAAAACGCAGGGCCGTCGCTATCATATTGCTCACGACTAATTCCTTCAGAAATTATTTCAGACTTAAAATTCAGATCCGGAGTAGTGCTGCGACATACTCCTAAACAAAATTCTGACTCGCTTTCTATACAGTAAACAGCCAAATTTTACGATAATGCGCTAAATCCGGGCGTCGTTCAGCGCGTCCTTGGTGGCCTTGGCGGCGGCGGTGATCGCCTCGCGTGCGAGCGGCACAAAATTCGACATGTGCATGAAGGCGTGGATCATCGTCGGATAGTCGACGAGGGTCACCTTCACGCCCGCCGCTTTCAATCTCTCGGCATAGGCGGCGGCGCCATCGCGCAACGGATCGCAGCCTGCGGTGATGATGTATGCAGGCGGCAAGCCCGAAACGTCGCCCGCCGACATCGGGATCAACCGCGGATCGCGCGGGTCCGCGTTCGGCGCGTAATGCATCATGAACCAGCCGATGGTTTGCAGGTCGAGGAAATAGCCGCGCGCGAAATTCTGCGCCGATGGCGATTTCAGATCGGCCGAGACGGCGGGATAGATCAGGAGCTGGAACGCGGGCTTGGGCGTGCCCTTTGCTTTGGCCATCTGCACGGCGACCGCGGCGAGATTGCCGCCGGCAGAGTCGCCCGCCGCCGCGATGCGGTTGGGGTCGATGCCCTGCGCGGTCGCGTTGTCCTCGATCCATTTGAGCGCGGCATAGCAATCGTCGACGGCCGCCGGGAACGGATATTCGGGCGCCAAGCGATAGCCGACCGATACCACGCGGGTGCCGCTCTCATTTGCCAGCATGCGGCAGAACGGATCGTAACAATCCAGATCGCCGACCATGAAACCGCCGCCATGGAAGAACACGACAGCTGCCAGCGCATCGCCGCCGGCCGCCACAGGCGTATAAACGCGCGCCGAGATTTTACCTTTGCCGGCCGGTATCTCGATATTGTCGATTTTGCCGATGGGGACGTCCTGCGGGTTCGCCGTCTCGCTCAGCGCGCGGAAGATCGCGCGCACTTCGGCGGGCGTCTTGGCCCAGAATTTGGGCTCCGCCAGATCTGGCCTCTGGTCGAACAACGCTTTGATAGTGGGATCGAGGGCCAAATGCGGCTCTCCTGGCTTACGTTTTTGAGTCTGGCTGGTAGCGCGGGTCGCGCGCAAGAGCGGGCTCAGTGGATGACGAGCGGCGCGTCAGGATCGAGACGGCGAAGGGCGATGTCGCCCAGAATGGCGTGCAACGCCCGCCACATGGCGGCACGCTCGGGCAACCCGTCGGCCTCGAAAGAGGCAACTGCGCGCCCGGCAAAGCTTAGCGCGCCACGCGCGCCGTATTCCTCGCTCAACTCGGCGGCGAAGCGGCAGGTTTCTTCGGCGTTCATGTCGAACTTTTGCATCACGGGCGCCATTACACCCGCATATGGTAACGAGAAGCTTAAGGCGTTTATTTCCTGGCCAGGAACGCGATTTCCTCGGGTGTTGAAACGCGGCCCAACGCGGCGTTGCGGGCGGGGAAACGGCCGAAGCGCACGATGAGATCGCGGTGGCCGGTGGCAAAAGGATAGTTGGTGCTGTCTTTGCCCAGGCGTTCGCCGATCAGCGCGACCGAGCGATCCTGATCGGCAAGATTTTCCGAATGCATGAAAGGCAGATAGAAGAACACGCGTACCGTCACAGGCATTTCAAGATCGAATTTGTGGCGGATGGCGCGATCGGCGGCCGCGCGCGCCAGTGCGTCGGTCGAGAAGGCTTCCGCTTTCCCTCGAAACATATTGCGCGGGAATTGATCGAGCAGGATGACGAGCGCCAGTGCGCCCTCGGCATTGGCTTTCCAGTCTTCAAGCTTGCCGTCACGCGCTTCGCGCCAAGCTTCCTCGAAACGTTCGCGGATGCGCACATCGAACGCCGCATCGTTGGCGAACCACAGTTTCGGATCGGTTTCCTTGAACCAGAAATCGAGGATTTGGCGGGGAGAAGCGATTGCCATTATTTCACCTCGTAATCCAAACCTCATCGCCTAGCTTGATCGTTCCGCCTTGCACGACATTGCAGCAAACACCGCCGCGCCATTCGGGGCGCAGCGCCACACGCAATCCCATATGCGCCATATCCATCATATGGCAGGGCTTGGTTTCCTTGGTGACTTGCAACACCACGTCGCCAATCGAAAGCCGCGCGCCTGTGCGAGGTGTTGGCACGTCCTGGACAAAGAGGTTCGCGCGGCGCGCGGTCCACGGCAGCCTCGCGCCGACTTCCGCGCATGCCGCGTCCCAGCCTTCACGGAACAGAATCGTCACCTGACGGTCGGTGTTGCGCCCGCGCGCATCGCCTTCGATCCCATCCCCGATGGTTACCAGTGCGGTCTGCATTTCCTCAAGCGGTGCCAGCTTTTCCTTCGCTCTGGCGATGCCGATTAAGCGTCCCATGAGGAACTACACTTTCTTTATGTAATACTATATAGAACGGCCAGGGTGGGCGTGGTGGAGATTTCCCTGCAAGACAAGCGAGTACTTCTCATCATCGGCGGTGGCATCGCCGCTTACAAGAGTCTGGAACTGATCCGCCGCTTGCGCGAGCAGGGCGCGGGCGTTCGCGTGATACTGACCAAGGCGGGCGGCGAATTCGTCACCGCGCTGTCGGCAGCGAGTCTCTCCGGCGACAAAGTCTATCAGGATCTCTTCAGCCTCACCGATGAATCCGAGATGGGACATATCGAGCTATCGCGCGCGGCCGATGTGGTCGTGGTCGCGCCCGCGACCGCCGATCTGATGGCCAAGCTTGCAAACGGCATGGCGAACGATCTCGCCTCGACCGCGCTGCTTGCCACCGACAAGCCGGTGTTGATGGCGCCCGCAATGAATGTGCGCATGTGGCTGCATCCCTCGACGCAAGCGAATCTCGCGGCGCTTAAAGCGCAGGGCATTCGCTTCGTTGGCCCCAATGACGGCGAGATGGCCTGCGGCGAATTCGGGCCTGGCCGCATGGCAGAGCCGAATGAAATTGTTGCTGCGCTTTCTTCCCAACTGAGCGGCAAAGGACCACTCGCCGGTTGCAAAGCGCTGGTAACGGCCGGCCCCACGCATGAGCCGATCGATCCGGTGCGCTTTCTCGCCAACCGCTCGTCCGGCAAACAGGGCTACGCGATTGCCGAAGCGTTGAGCGATGCCGGCGCGCAAACCGTTTTGGTTTCGGGCCCAACCGAGCTGACGACACCGTCGCGGGTGAAACTGATCAAGGTCGAGACCGCGCGCGAGATGATGGCGGCCTGCGAAGCGTCGCTGCCGGTCGATGTGGCCGTATGTACAGCCGCCGTGGCCGACTGGCGTCCCGATCCTGCCGCCAACGCAAAACTGAAAAAGCGTGAGAACGGCAGCGTGCCCGCACTCAAGCTGGTCGAGAATCCGGACATTCTGGCGACGCTTGCCCATCATAAGAGCAAGCGCCCCTCGCTCGTCATTGGCTTTGCCGCCGAGACCGACGACATCGAGGCGAACGCGCGGGAGAAACTTGCGCGCAAGGGCTGCGACTGGATCCTCGCCAACGACGTCGGCGCAGGCAGCCACGTGATGGGCGGGGACCACAACCGCATCCATCTGCTGACGGCCGAAGGCGAGGAATCGTGGCCGGAGCTTTCGAAGCTCGAAGTCGCGCGCCGTCTGGCTTCGCGCATCGCGCTCGCTTTGGGAAAGCGCGCAGCATGAAAGTTTCCATCCAGCGCCTTGCGCATGCGCGCGATCTGCCGCTGCCCGCTCACGCCACCAAGGGCTCGGCGGGGCTCGATCTGCTGGCCGCCATCGACAACGAAATCGTGCTGGCGCCGGGTGGCCATGCCGCGGTGCCTGCCGGCATCGCCATTGCGCTGCCCGCAGGCTTCGAGGCGCAGGTGCGCCCGCGTTCGGGCCTCGCGCTCAAGCACGGCGTCACCGTGCTCAACGCGCCCGGCACCATCGACAGCGATTATCGGGGCGAAGTGACCGCCATATTGGTCAATCTCAGCACAACGCCGTTTCGCATTACGCGCGGGATGAAGATTGCGCAATTGATTGTGGCGCGCCACGAGCGCGTCGAGTGGAACGAGGCCGAACTCGACGAAACCGCGCGCGGGCGCGGCGGCTTCGGCTCTACGGGATTTGGTGCGTGATATTTCACAGGGGGCGTCATCATGCTTAGGCTTTCGCGTAAAACATTGCTTGCACTCGAAGCGGTAATTGACATCGCTTACCAGAACGGCAGCGGGCCGGTGCAAGCAAAGGAAATCACTGCACGCCAGGGTGTGCCGCAGCGTTATCTCGAACAGGTGATGCAGCAATTGGTGCGGGCGGGAATTCTGAAAGGCGTGCGCGGGCCGCGCGGTGGTTACCGGCTGGGTCGCGAGCGCAAGCGCATCAGCATGGGCGACGTTGTGCGCGTAGCCATGAGCGTGGACGCGGATGGTGAGCAGTTCGATGGCGGCTCCGAACTGGGCCGGCTGGTGGTGATGCCGTTGATTGCTTCCTTGCAGGATGGCGTGATGGCGAAACTCGATGAAATTTCGATCGAGGATATCTGCGTTCGCGCACGCGCGAGCGGGCTCGACTGCGGCGCTGGCGCCCAGGGCGCGAGCGGTTACGCGATTTAGGACCAATCATCCTCTTTGTTAATTGTCAGACCCGTGCCAACAAATCGGGCCGGTCGGTGAACAGCGCGTCGATACCGGTATCGATGAGCGAGCGTGCCATTGTTACCTCATTCACCGTGTAGGCACCAACTTTCAGGCCGAGATCGTGTGCCTGCTTGATCGCGTCTGGGTTTGCGTCCGAATAATGCGGGCTCCAGCCCGCGCCCTTCGCCTGCTTGATGCCGCGGAGCAATGCCGGAATATCTTTCTTGCCGTCTTGCGGCGTCGTGAACCAGCATTCGATGCCGGGCACGAGCTTCATTGCGTGCAGAAGTGCGGCCCAATCGAAGCCGCATAGCGACGCGCGTTCCATGAACTTCTTTTCGCGCAATGTCGCGATTGTCGCTTCCGCCACCACTTCCGGCGGCGCGGATTGCGAGCGGTCTTTGTAATTCGTCTTGATCTCGACAAACAGGCGAAAATCGTTCTTCGCTGCCACGACTTCGAGAACTTCGCTGAGAAGCGGAATGCGCTCGCCGTCCTGCGGTGTAAGCATCGGGTGCGCCCGCACGTAATCCGTGTTCGGCTTAGCGCGGCCGACATCGAAGCGGCGCAACTCCGCGAATGTCATATCCTTGATGAAAGGGCTGGGCGCGGTGAGCCACTTGCCGCGCTCGTCGCGGCAGATTTCGGGCTTCAGACGAAAATCGTGAAAGACGATCAATTTGCCATCGCGCGTGAGCTGCACATCGAGCTCCGCCGCCGCGAACGCGCGGGCCGCATTCTCGAACGCGGCAAGCGTGTTCTCGGGCCAAAGCCCCGCGCCGCCGCGATGCGCGATGATAAGCGGTGTCATGTCCCAATGGTGTCATGGCCCGCGAATGCGGGCCACCCAGGTGACACCGCGCAGGACCCAACTGGATGGCCCGCACTAGGCGGGCCATGACAATGTAGGTTGTGTTGACTTCCCGCGCGCTCACGCGTATCCACCCCATCCCGCGCGGCATGGGGCTGCACGGGGCAAACGCGAGTCGATTGATGAGCCATCGCTTCGACATCACCACGCCGGTGCCTTTGGGCATCGCCGCGTCGGCTCGCGTGGGAAGCGCGGACTAACCATCCGCATTCCCTAGAGGTTTCACCCTCCCGAGCCCCGCACCGCTCCGGAGGGTTTTTTATTTCCACCAGCGCGGTTTCGGGTCTCGGGCATACTGAACTGAAAAGTCTGGTGCCATGACCGAGGTCGTACCTTTTGAATTGACGCCGACGCCGGAAGTCCCGGCGGTCGTGCGCGCGCACGAGAAACCCGCCCTCACCTGGCGCGAGGAAGCGCGCGCGCTCGCCCATCTCGCCTGGCCGATCGTGCTGACGCAGCTGGCGCAGATGGCGGTCATCACCACCGACGTGATCATGCTGGGCGCCTACAGCAAGGACGCGCTGGCCAGCGCAGCCATCGGCCTGCCGCTGTTCTATGCGGTGTGGATGCCGGGCTTCGGTCTGGCCGTGGCCGTGTCGCCGATGATCGCGCACATTTTGGGCGCGCGTCCCAATGACCGCGCGGGCGTGCGTGCCTGCGCGCGCATGGGCCTATGGGCGGCTGCGATCATGACGCCGCCCTGCCTGATTGCGCTCGCTTTCGCCACGCCCGTGTTGCTGGCGCTGGGCGAGCCGCACGATCTGGCGGTCGCCGCGGGGCCGTTCGTGTGGATCTTGAGCTTCGGCATTCCGTTCTCGTTCGGCTTCAACGTGCTGCGGAGCTATTCGAACGCGCTGAGCCACACGCGCGCGCCGTTGATCGTTGGTCTCCTCACCATCGCGTTCAACGCGGCGGGCGACTATGCGCTCATCTTCGGCCATTTCGGCGCGCCCGAACTGGGCCTGCGCGGCGCGGCGTTGTCCAGCACGTCGTCCTATGTCTTTAGCTTCCTCGCCATGGTCGCCATCGTGCTGGCGAGCCCGGCGTTGCGCGTCTATCGCATCTTCCGCCGCTTCTTCCGGCCCGATTGGAAAAAGCTCGCAGAGGTTTTCCGCCTCGGCATTCCCATTGGCCTCACCATCATCGCCGAAGGCCTGTTCTTCAATGCGGGCACGCTGGTGATGGGAACGTTTGGCGCGGCCGTGGTGGCGGCGCATTCCATCTCGCTGAACGTGCCGTCGGTGACCTTCATGGTGCCGCTCGGCATCGGCACGGCGGCGACAGTGCGCGTCGGCCTCGCCATGGGCGCGCGCGACACGAAGGGCGTGCAGCGCGCGGGCGTTTCGGCCCTCGCCATGAGCACGATCTTCATGACGCTGGCCGGCATCGTGCTGGCGCTTTTCCCGCGCACGATCGCCACGCTTTATGTCGCCGATACTGCGGCGAACGCCGAAGTGATCCGCAACGCGGTGATTTTCTTGCGCGTGGCGGCGGCGTTCCAGTTGCTGGATGGCTTGCAGGTCACCGCCGCGCTGACCTTGCGCGGCATGAAGGACGCCACCGTGCCGATGTGGATCGCGGGCGCCTGCTACTGGCTGATCGGCTTCCCGGCGGCGCTGGGGCTGGCCTATGGGCTGGGCTTTGAAGGCCTAGGCGTTTGGCTCGCTTTCGCGCTCGCTTTGTCCAGCGCGGCCGTGCTGCTGCTGCTCAGATTTGGTTACCTATCGGGTTTGTTACCACGCCACCTATTGGGGCGCGGAGCAATGCCTGTATGATCTTGAACGCTAATTGCCGTTGGGAGAGGGCCATGGTTCGCATTTGTCTTGCCGTTCTTGCTGGCACGATGTCGCTGCTGATTGGCGGCGCGGCGTTCGCCATGGATACGATTCTGGATTCCGCGCTTGATTCCGGCGGTGCAGTGATCCACGCGGTGAAACCGGGCGGCGCCTTCGACATCGTCGGCGATTGCCTCAACATGGCGCGGTCGTCGCGTGACGTGCGCGTGGTGCTGGCTCTGGCCGAAAAACCCACGGCCGCGAGCGCGGGCTATCGCACCGTGCTCGCCACCGAGCAGGCGATCGACGACAACGCGCTGCACGTGCGGGTGCCCGAAATGCCGGAGATGAGTCACCACACCTATCGGGTGAAGGTGTTCGCGGTCGACAGCGAGGCGCCCTCCACCTGCGACGCCGGCCAGATCCGCATCGGGTAAAATAATTCAGCCTGGTGCCGGAGGGGGCTCAGAAATTCTCACTTTGGTGTGGTCAGTGAGAAACGCCTTTGCTTTTTCCCAACAGGCGCGTTGCACGATGCCAATGCGTTCGGTTTTGGTGGCAGAGTGTTCGCGTACTTGCAGGCTGAACCGGCCAGCATCATCTCTTTGGTGAGAGCGCTCAAACAAAACTGCTACTACGTTGTCATAGCCAACCACGTAGTACCGAGGTGGAAATCTCATCGCAACTCCGGTGAGGTCGAAGCTAATACTGAAGCTGCGATCATCAAAGTCACCAAGGGTTTCCGCCCTATTGAAATCAATGTCGGCAACCTTGTCTTCGTAAACCTTGCATGAACTCTGGACCATTTCTGCCCGAGAACACGAAGGGAGAAAAACCAGACAGGTAATAATTATGGTCGCGTATCTAATGGAAATCTCCCATGGTTATCTTGATCGGCTGACTTAGATCAGCAGTAAGGCTACCAGCCCCAACGCGCCGGCTGAAACCCACAGCGCGCCGTAGGCGTAGCGCATGCGCTTGGCCTGGGCCTCGGCTATTGCGCGCGCGCTGTCGGGATGCAGCTTGAGGCCGCCTTCCGCCAGCATCGCCGCCACCGCATCCGCGTTGCGCAGCAGCTGCGGCAGATGCTGGGCCAGCTTGCCGATGGTGGTGACGTTCTCGGCGGCCTCGCGCAGGCGCGCTTCGGGGCCGAAATTGTTCACCATCCACTGCTCGACCACGGGGCGCGCGGCGTCCCACACGTCCATGTCCGGGTAAAGCGCGCGCGCCACGCCCTCCACCACCACCATGGTCTTCTGCATCAGGATCAGCTCGGGCTGCATCTGCATGTCGAAGCGGCGCGTGGTGTCGAACAACTGCTCCAGCATGCGGGCCATGGAGACTTCGCCCATGGTGCGGCCGAACACCGGCTCGCCGATGGCGCGCAGGGCCTGCGCAAACGTCTCGACGCTGTAATCGGGCGAAACGAAGCCCATGTCGAAATGCACCTGCGCCACGCGGGCGTAATCGCGGCCGATGAAGCCCATCAGCGTTTCCGCCATGAAGCGGCGCAGCGCGGGCGTGAGCCGCCCCATGATGCCGAAATCGACCGCGACGATGCGGCCCTCGTCGTCGACGAACAGATTTCCCGGATGCATGTCAGCGTGGAAGAAGCCGTCGCGCAGCGCCTGGGTGAGGAAAGTCTGGATCACCGCGAAAGCCACGCGCCTGGGATCGTGGCCGGCGGCTTGAAGCGTGGCCGCGTCGCGCAAGGTAGTGCCCTTGACCCATTCCGTGGTGAGCGTGCGCTTGCCCGTGCGCGACCAGTCGACGGCGGGGACGTGGAAATCCTTTTCCTCGCGCATGTTGTGCGCGAGCTCGGCCGCGGCCGCCGCTTCCATTCTGAGATCGAGTTCGAGCGCGACCGATGCCGCCAACGTTTCCACCAGCGCGATCAGGCGCAGGCGCCGCGCTTCGGCCGAGAAGCGCTCGGCGAGCCGCGCGGCGAAGCTAAAGGCCGCGAAGTCGCGCGCGAATTCGATCTCGATGCCGGGGCGCAAAACCTTGACCGCGACCTGGATGGGCGCGTCGCCCGCGGTGGTGGCCTTGTGCACCTGGGCGATGGAGGCCGCCGCCACCGGCGGGCCGAGATGCGCGAACAGCTCGTCGATCGGCTTGCTCAGATCGGCGGCAATGGCGCGGCGCGCCTGCTCGTCCGGGAATGGCGGCAGGCGGTCCTGCAATTTTTCCAGACCGCGCGTGATTTCGGGGTCGAGCACGTCGGGCCGCGTGGCAAGCAGCTGACCAAGCTTGATGGCGCTGGGGCCGATTTCCTGAAAAGCGAGCGCCAGCCGTTCGCCCGGCGGCAGCGCCCTCACTTCGCTTCTGGCGTTACCCAAAAACATCGCGGCCATGCGCAGCGAAGCGGGTGCCAGATGCGCATATTCGTGCGGCACCAGCGCATCGTGCCGCGCCAGTATCCGCGCCGCTCGCAAGAGCCGACCGATGTTACTCAGGGAGCGGAGCATAACCCCAACTTTCGCCTCCCCCTGTGTGGGGAGGCCGACGCGGCGAGCGCAGCAAGCAGCGTCGGGTGGGGGGCGGTATCGATGCAGCCCCCCACCCGGCTCACTTCGTTCGCCGACCTCCCCACAGAGGGGGAGGTGAAAAGATGATTCATAGCTTCCAGCCTGAATGCATGGCGGCAATACCGCCGCTTAAGTTACGGAATTTCACCTGTGCGAAGCTGGCGGCCTCGATCATCTTGGCGAACGGCTTCTGCGCGGGAAAACGGCGGATGCTCTCGGCCAGATAGCGATAGGCTTCGCCATCGCGCGCAATCATCCGCCCCAGCCGCGGCAGCACGCTGAACGAATAGCGGTCGTAAAGAATGTCGAGCCCCGGCGCGGGCTTGGAGAATTCCAGACAGAGAAACCGCCCGCCGGGCTTCAGCACGCGAAAGGCCTCGCCCAGCACGCGGTCGATATGCGTCACGTTGCGAATGCCGAAAGCGATGGTGAAGGCGTCGGCCATGCCGTCGTCGAGCGGCAGCGCTTCCGCATCCGCGCACAGCCAGGTGATGTTGCCGCTGCGCTTGGCGGCGCGGGCGCGGCCCTGCTCCAGCATCTCTTCGTTGATGTCGCACACCGTAATGGCGGCGCCAGGCGCGCGCGCGGCGATGCGGAAGGCGATGTCGCCCGTGCCGCCGGCGGCATCCACCACGGTCCAGTCGTCGCGCGGGCTCAGCCAGTCGACGGCGAGGTCTTTCCAGATGCGATGCACGCCGCCCGACATCAGATCGTTCATCAGGTCGTAGCGTCGTGCCACCGACGAAAACACGCCCTGCACGAGGGCGGGCTTTTCGTCCTCGCCGACCTCGCGATAGCCGAAGGGAACAGTACGTTCTTTCGTGGCCATGGAACGAGAATACCCTCTTCTTCGCTCGCCGAGCTATGGCATGACCAGCGCGTGATTAAGCCAACCTTGTCATTCCCGGCCGAGCGACCGAAGGTCGCGAGGGGAAGGGAACCCAGGTAGATAGAATTGTCGTGATCCTTCCACCTGGGTCCCCTTCCCTCGGCCCGCGCAAAGACGCGGGCCTCGCCGGGGATGACAATGAGGAATTGATGCCTGAGCTTCCCGAAGTCGAGACCGTGCGCATGGGGCTGCAGCCCGTCCTCGAGGGCCGCAGATTCACGCGTGTAGAAACGCGGCGGGGCGATCTGCGCGTGCCCTTCCCCAAGGACTTCGCCAAACGCCTCAGCGGGCGGCAGGTGCAGCGGCTGTGGCGGCGGGCGAAATATCTGCTGGGCGATCTGGATGGCGGCGAGACGCTGGTGGTGCATCTCGGCATGAGCGGGCGCATGAGCGTTTATGCCGAGGGCCACGAGCGCAAGCTCGGGCAATACGTTTATGACGCGGCGCCCGCGGCTGCCGGCACCGGCAAGCACGACCACGTGGTGATGGAAACGGACGCACCCGCGCGGATCGTCTTCACCGATCATCGCCGCTTCGGGCTGATGACGCTGATCGATACGGCGAAGTTGGAACAGCATCCGTTGTTCGACGGTTTGGGGATCGAACCTTTGTCGGATGGATTCGATGCTGCGTACTTCAGCCGCGTTTTGAAAGGCAAGCGCACGCCGATCAAGGCGGCGCTGCTGGATCAGCGAGTGATCGCGGGCGTGGGCAATATCTATGCCTGCGAGGCGTTGTTCCGCGCGCGCCTTTCGCCCAAGCGCCTGGCTGCGACCGTTGCGGGTAAACACGCGGCACCGCTAGTGGCAGCGATCAAGGCCGTGTTGAGCGACGCCATCAAGGCCGGCGGCTCGAGTTTACGCGACCACAAGCGCGTGGATGGCGAGCTGGGCGAATTCCAGCATCGCTTTGCGGTTTACGACCGCGAGGGACAGAAATGCCAAAGGCGCGGGTGCAAGGGCAAGGTGAAGCGCATTGTCCAATCCGGGCGCTCCACCTTCTATTGCCCCGCCTGCCAGAAGTGATCCGCGATTGTCTTGGCCCGCGAATGCGGGCCATCCAGGTGGGTTCTGTGCGGTGTCACCTGGGTGGCCCGCACTAGGCGGGCCATGACACTGGGTGAGACAATGGCGCCATGGCTAGGATTCGCGTGACGCCTGACATCGCCATCGACGAAAGCGAACTCGACGAGAGTTTTGTGCTGGCGTCGGGCCCCGGCGGGCAGAACGTCAACAAGGTGGCGAGCGCGGTGCAGCTGCGCTTCGATGTGGGGCGCTCGGCGTCGCTGGCATGGGACGCGAAGCAGCGGCTGGTCGCGCTGGCCGGCCGGCGGCTGACCAAAGATGGCGTGCTCGTTTTGGAAGGCAGCCGCTTCCGCGATCAATCGCGCAACCGGGCCGATGTGCGCGAGCGGCTGGTGCAGCTGATCCGACAAGCGGCAGTCGTGCCGAAGAAACGCAGGCCCACCAAACCCAGCAAGGCCAGCAAGGAGCGCCGCATCGAACACAAGAAGAAGCGTTCTCTGGTCAAACGCATCAGGCGCCGGCCGATAGACGAGTAGTGCGGCTGTCATTCCCGGCCGAGCATTGCGAAGCAACGCGAGGGGAAGGGAACCCAGGTGGATAGATTTGATCTGATCTAACCACCTGGGTCCCCTTCCCTCGCGCGAACAGGAGTTCGCGCTCGCCGGGGATGACAATGTGAGGTTGTTCTTATAGGGAACGTGCAGAATTGGAGGCACGCATGAGCTATCACAACCTGCTGGTGAAAACCGAAGGCCCCGTTGGCGTGATCGCGCTGAACCGGCCCAAGGCGCTCAACGCGCTCAACGGTCAGCTGATGGACGAGCTCACGGCCGCGCTCAACGCCTTCGAGGCCGATCCGTTCGTGCGCTGCATCATCCTCACCGGATCCGAGAAGGCCTTTGCCGCCGGCGCCGACATCACCGAGATGGCGTCCAAGGGCTACATGGACGTGTATAAAGAAGACTTCATCACCAGGAATTGGGAACAGGTGACGCGTATCCGCAAACCGGTGATTGCAGCGGTGGCGGGCTACGCGCTGGGCGGCGGCTGCGAGCTCGCCATGATGTGCGATTTCATCATTGCCGCCGACACCGCCAAATTTGGCCAGCCGGAGATCAACCTCGGCGTCATGCCCGGCGCCGGCGGCAGCCAACGCATGACGCGCTATGTCGGCAAGTCCAAGTCCATGGATATGTGCCTGACCGGGCGGATGATGGATGCAGCCGAGGCCGAGCGCTCGGGGCTGGTTAGCCGCGTCGTGCCGGCCGCCGATCTCATGGCCGAGACGTTGAAAATCGCCCAGAAAATCAGCGAGATGTCGTTGCCCGCGGTGATGATGATCAAGGAAGCGGTCAACCGCGCCTATGAGACGACGCTTTCGGAAGGCGTGCGCTTCGAGCGGCGCGTGTTCCATTCGCTGTTCGCAACCGAAGACCAGAAGGAAGGCATGAAAGCCTTCGTCGAAAAGCGAAAACCCGAATTCAAGGACCGCTGACCGCCCTCATGCTTCGACAAGCTCAGCATGAGGGCCTCACCCTGAGCCTGTCGAAGGGTGAGGCCAAGCGTCATTGACCCCATCTGGCCCGCGGGCTATAGGCGCGGGCCTTCGTGACGCCAAGAAAGCCGATCCATGCCTCGCATTGCTTCCGCCAAGAAACGCGTACGCCAGATTGCACGCCGCACGCAGATCAACCAGAACCGCCGGACCCGCATCCGCAGCGCGATTAGAAGCGTCGAAGAAGCGATTGCGGCGGGCGATAAAAAGGCCGCCCAAGCCGCCTTCGGGATGGCCGAGCCGGAGATCATGAGAGGCGCCAGCAAAAAAATAATTCATAAGCGGACCGCCGCCAGGCAGGTCTCGCGGCTCGCGGCGCGTGTGAAAGCTCTAAGCGGCTAATATCTCTTCCTTTTTGACTTTCCTCGTTTGATCCGTATGCGCCCTAGCCTAGTCTTCGGCTCCATTGTCCGTGGGCTGATGGAGATAATTCCGTAACAGGAGCGTCGTCGATTTGTCGCTTGACCTTCATCTAAGCCACTGAATCAGTTTCGTTCCTTCCGTCAGTACAGGGAAAAGCTGGGTTTTGGCGGTTTCTGACACACAAATGAATAATTGGAGAACCATGGTTAAGTGCCTCTTGCGGGCGTTTGTGCGGCCTGTGTAGGGTTTTCCTAACCAGGGCGGGGCCCAAGCATAGAGTGGAAACGACAGGCATTCCGAAGAGTGCTCGGGAAGTCTTCGTGGGCTCGTGCTAACCCTTCCAAGGTCAAGACGAAGTAAAGCCATAACATCACTGTTATCAATGACTTGGGGCGGAAACTGATTTTTCGCCCAAAGGCGGATTTTTTCTCGGGCGCAGTGCGGGGGGCCTTTCGATGAGTGCACGAAGACGGGGCCGCAACTCATGCGTTCACAACCGCAATGGAGGTGCCTCGGACTAGCAGCAACCAGAGAACGGCCCCCGGGGCAGCAGCGAAGACGGGATTGGGATTTGAGTGCCGGCGTAGCGAACGCCGGCGGACGTGAAGGGGAAGCGGACATGGTCGGTGCGGCAACGCAAGAGCGTGAACCAACGTGGCAAGAGATTTGGGCGAATACGCGCGATCAACTGCGCATGGAATTGGGTCAGGGGGTTTTCGACACGTGGATCGCGCCTCTCTCTCTGCGCGAAGTCACCGACGGCCATGTAAAGCTCACCGCGCCCCGTCGCTTCATCCGCGACTATGTCGCCGTGAACTATGCACCGCGCATCGAGCGCGCGCTCGGCACCCAGAGCAAGGCCTTCGTCAGCCTCGAGATCCAGGTAGCGGCCGTCGAGCCCCGCATTGGCGGCGCTGTGGGAACCGCCGAAATCACCTATGCGCCGAAACCGCCGCGCACGGCTGCCGCCGGCAGCGGCGGCTCGGGCATCTGGGACCGCGAGCCGGATGCCCAACAAAGCTTTGACAATTTCGTCGCCGGCCCTTCCAACGAATTCGCGCTGAAAGCCGCACGCAGGCTGACCGAGGCTAAGGAGGCCGACATCAACCTCCTCTATCTCCACGGCAATTTTGGTTACGGCAAGACCCATCTGCTCAACGCCATAGCCTTGGAGATTCGCAAGAGCCGCGGCGGGCGCGCGTTGTTCCTGCGTTCCGAGGACTTCATGGTCCGCTTCATCGGCGCCGTCAGGGGACGGGAAACACTCGCTTTCAAAGAGGAAGTACGCAGCGCTGAAATCCTCCTGATCGACGACCTGCAGCACATCTGCGGCAAAGCCGTCACCGTGAGCGAGTTCTTGCATACGTTGAATGCCTTCACGGACCTTAAACGCAAAGTCGTGATCGCGGCCGACCGCGCGCCTGCGGCGCTTGAGGGCGTGCCCGACGACGTGCGTTCGCGCCTCCAGGGCGCAGTGACCATCGAGCTGACCAAGCCCGACGTCGCCACGCGCATCGCCATCCTGAAGGCGCACGCGGTCGAAGCCGAAAAGAAATGCGCCCGTACCGCCGTGCCCATGACAGTGCTCGAGCACATGGCCAACAAGCTGGACGTGAGCCCGCGCGAGCTGATCGGCGTACTCAAGCGCGTGCAGACCTATGCCGATCTCAGCAACAAGGTCGTGACCATCGAGGCCGTGGACGAAGCCATTGCCAGCCGCGTGGCGCCTGGCGAGCGCCGTATCTCGGTCGAGGAAATCCAGCGCAAGACGGCCGAGTTCTACAAGCTGGATTTGCGCGAGCTGCACAGTCCGCGGCGCGCGCGGCGCGTGGCGCGGCCTCGGCAGGTGGCGATGTTCCTCTCGCGCGAGCTCACCAGCCGCTCGCTCCCCGATATCGGCCGCCGCTTCGGGAACCGCGACCACACCACGGTCCTGCATGCCTGCCGGCGCATCGAGGAACTCTGCCGCGCCGACCCCGCGCTCGAGCAGGAGGTCGATTTCCTGCGCAAGGTTTTGAAGAGTTCGTGACGGTTTGAAGCGCTTCACGGACCGCCTAGTCTGGCGGTCCAGAGGCGCGTCAAAAAGCCTGTGATTTCCTAGGGTTCCGAGGCAGTTTCGTGGGCCCGAGGAGTCGCTTGCGCGGCCATTTCTTTGTATTCTTCGCGTAGCGGAATCGGTCGCCAAAATTGGGCGGCCCGCCACCCAAAATGGGGCGTTTTGCGGCTCGCGTGTTGCGGGTCCAAAGGCCTCTCACGAGCGAGCGGATATGAAGATCAACGTCGAGCGCGGCGCATTCCTGAAGGCACTAGGCCACGTGCAAAGCGTGGTGGAGCGCCGCAACACCATCCCGATTTTGTCGAACGTGCTGATCGAAGCGGCCAAGGGAAAACTCAAGCTCACGGCCACCGACCTCGACATCGAGATCGTGGAGACCATTCCGTCCGACGTGTTACGCAACGGCGCGGCCACGGCGCCAGCCCACATGCTCTACGACATCGTGCGCAAAATGCCCGAGGGCGCGCAGGTGCAGGCGGAATTGGTCGCGGGCGATGCCAGCCGGCTGACTATTTCCGCAGGCAGCGTGCGGTTTGAGCTGGCCTGCCTGCCGAAAGAGGATTTTCCGCAAATGTCGGCGGGCGCCCTGCCCCACCGCTTCAAGCTGGAATCGGAAGACCTGATCGCGCTGATCGAGAAGACGCGCTTCGCCATCTCGACCGAAGAGACGCGCTTCTACCTGAACGGCATCTACGTGCATGCGGTGAATGACAAGAAGGCTACGCTGCGTGCCGTGGCCACCGACGGGCACAGGCTCGCACGTTACGAGTTGCCGCTTCCTGGCGGCGCGGAAAAAATTCCCGGCGTGATCGTACCACGCAAGACCGTGGCCGAGTTGCGGCGTCTGCTGGACGACGCCGAAGGCGCGATCGAGGTCGCGCTTTCCGACAACAAGGTCCAGTTCACCTTTGGCGGCGTGGAGCTGACGTCGAAACTGATCGACGGCGCCTTCCCCGACTATCAGCGCGTGATCCCGTCGGGCAACGACAAGGTGCTGTCGCTGGACGCCAAGGAATTCGCCGCCGCCGTGGACCGCGTCTCGACCATTTCGGCCGATAAGACGCGCGCGGTGAAGCTCAATCTCGACAAGGATCGTGTGGTCCTGAGCGTGGTGAACCCGGAATCCGGCACAGCCACGGAGGAAGTGCCCGCCAATTACCGCGCCAGCGCGCTCGAAGTGGGCTTCAACGCGCGCTATCTGCTCGATATCACCTCGCAGATCGCGGGCAAGGACGTGCGCTTCACCATGGCGGATGCGGGCTCGCCCACGCTCATCCAGGATACCGAGGACGAGCGGACGCTCTACGTCCTCATGCCGATGCGGGTGTGATCCTTGAGCCAGAGCGTGAGTGTGCTGCGTACAGACCCCCTCCTGGCCTCCCCCTTTCAGGGGGAGGAAGGAAAACGGTCTCCCTCCCCTGAAAGGGGAGGGTTGGGGAGGGGTCATGCCTCCCGGATTGCTCAAGCTTCCGCCGTGCCAGCCAAAGAAATTGCGCTTGCGCTCACGCGATTGAGCCTCGCCAATTTCCGTTCCTATGAAGCGGCCGAACTGCGCGTGGAAGCCAAACCCGTCGTGCTCGCGGGCGCCAATGGCACCGGCAAGACCAATCTGCTGGAAGCGATCTCGCTCTTGTCGCCCGGGCGGGGCTTGCGCGGAGCGAAGCTCTCGGAAATCCAGCGCAAGGCGCCAGAGCCATTAGAAGGCTCGCTCTGGGCCGTCTCGGCCACGCTGTCGCGCCCAGACGGCCAATGGGAGATCGGCACGGGCCTCGTGCCAACCGCACCCGAGGCACGCGAGCGGCGCGTGCTGCATCTGAACGGCGCGCCGGCCGACAGTGCCGACATCGCCGAGCTGTTGCCGGTGCTGTGGCTAACGCCCGCGATGGATCGCCTGTTTCTGGAGGGCGCGAGTGGGCGCAGGCGCTTTCTCGACCGCCTCGTCTTCGGCCTCGATGCCGCGCATGCGCGCAACGTCGTGCGTTACGAGCGCGCGCAACGTGATCGCCTGCGCGTGCTGACCGAGGGCCCGCGCGATGCGGCTTGGCTGGACGGCCTGGAAGAGACCATGGCTGCCGAAGGCGCGGCCGTCACTCAGGCGCGGGCGCTGGCGATCGAGAAACTGAATGGCGAGTTGGCGACGCGTGGGTCTGTGGGCGCCTTCCCTTGCGCCCATCTATCTCTTGATGATGGGTGCAACGGCATCGGCCCGGATGCCATGAAATTGCAAGCAGCCCTCGCTTCATCACGCGTGCGGGACGGCGAGGCAGGGCGCACGACAGTGGGCCCGCATTTGGCCGATCTCTTGGTGCGCCACACGGGCAAGCGCGCGGATGCGCGCGACTGCTCGACAGGCGAACAGAAGGCGCTGCTCATTTCCATCGTGCTGGCCAATGCCTGGCTGCAGCGCCGCAAGAACGACGGCGTGGCGCCGTTGCTGCTGCTGGATGAAATCGCGGCGCATCTGGACGTGAAACGCCGCGCGGCGCTGTTCGAGGAAATCGTCAGCTTAAGCGCGCAGGCCTGGATGACCGGCACCGATATGAGCCTGTTCGAGCCGTTGGGCCCGCACGCCAGCCGCTTCTCGGTCGTATCCGGCAAATTTGTGCGGGCGGACTGAACCATGTCCACGCAATCTTTCCTCTTGTTCCTTGGCGTCTATGCCACCGTTGTCGTCATTCCCGGGCCGGTCATCACCGCGATGGTCATGCGCTCGCTCGCGCACGGCTTTCGTTCAACGATCGCCATGCAAGCGGGGCTGATGCTCGCCGATAGCATCCAGCTCATGCTCGTGGCGCTCGGCCTCGCGGCACTCGCGCAATCGATGGGCGAGGCGTTTCTCCTCGTGAAGATCGTTGGCGCGCTTTACCTTGTCTATCTCGGCTACAAATACTGGACCACGCCAGTAACGGATGTCGAAGTGCCGCAGGTATTGGCGCCTGGAAAAGACTTTCTCGCGGGTCTTGCGCTAGGCCTCGGCAATCCTAAAGCGATTGCTTTCTGGGTGGCACTCGTCCCCACCGTCGTGGACATCCAGCACATCACGGTTTCCGGCTATGCCGCCATGTTGTCGGTGACGCTCATCGTTGGCCCTGGAATCGACAGCGCTTACGCATTGCTCGCGGCGCGAGCTCGCAAATTCTTCCGCGCGTCAAAGGCAAGAAAACGTCTCAACCAGGTCGCAGGCACGGCGTTGATTGGCGCGGGCGTCGCTGTGGCGGTGCGCGCATGACGCCCCCGAAAAGCCAGAAGGCCGAGACCTACGATGCGGGCTCGATCAAGGTCCTCAAGGGCCTCGATGCCGTGCGCAAGCGGCCCGGCATGTATATCGGCGATACCGACGACGGCTCGGGCCTGCATCATATGGTCTACGAAGTCGTCGACAATTCGATCGACGAGGCGCTGGGCGGTTTTGCCGACCGCATCGAGGTCGAGCTGAATGCCGACGGTTCCTGCACCGTGCGCGACAACGGCCGCGGCATTCCGGTCGACATCCACAAAGAGGAAAAAGTTTCCGCAGCCCAGGTCATCATGACCCAGTTGCATGCGGGCGGAAAATTCGAGCAGAGCGCCTACAAAGTGGCGGGCGGCCTGCATGGCGTCGGCGTATCGGTGGTGAATGCGCTCTCGGAGTGGCTTGACCTGCGCATCTGGCGCGATCGCCACGAGCACTACATGCGTTTCCATAACGGCGATCCGGTGGCGCCACTCAAGGTGGTGGGTGAGGTCAAGGACAAGCGCGGAACGGAAGTGACCTTCCTCCCCTCGTCCAAGACCTTCACCAAGCTCGAATTCGATTACGCCACGCTGGAGCATCGCCTGCGCGAGCTTGCGTTCCTCAATTCGGGCCTGACCATCGTGCTGGCCGACAGGCGCGGCGTGGAGAAGAAAGAGGCCACGCTGAAATACGATGGCGGGCTGGAAGCCTTTGTGCGCTATCTCGACCGCGCAAAAAACGGGCTGATCCCGAACCCGATTGTTCTCAATGCCACGCGCGAGGGCACCGTGGTCGACGTCGCGCTGTCGTGGAACGACGGCTATCACGAGAACATGCTGTGCTTCACCAACAACATCCCACAGCGCGACGGCGGCACGCATCTGGCGGGCTTCCGCGCGGCGCTGACGCGCGTGGTGAGCAAGTACGCCGATACGCTGGCCGGCGTGCGCAAAGAGAAGATTCCACTCACCGGCGAGGATTGCCGCGAGGGCCTGACCTGCGTGCTTTCGCTCAAAGTGCCCGATCCCAAATTCAGCTCGCAGACCAAGGACAAGCTGGTGTCGTCGGAAGTGCGGCCCGCGGTGGAATCCGTGGTGCTGGACAAGCTTGGCCACTGGTTCGAGACGCATCCGCCCGAGGCGCGCGCGCTTGTCGGCAAGGTGATCGAGGCGGCGGCCGCCCGTGAAGCCGCGCGGAAAGCACGCGAGCTCACGCGGCGCAAGGGCGCGCTCGACGGCATGTCGCTGCCCGGTAAGCTGGCCGACTGCCAGGAGCGCGATCCCGCCAAGTGCGAGCTGTTTATCGTCGAGGGCGATAGCGCCGGCGGCAGCGCCAAGCAGGGCCGCAACCGTGCCAACCAGGCGGTGCTGCCGCTGCGCGGGAAAATCCTCAACGTCGAGCGCGCGCGGTTCGACAAGATGCTGGGCAGCGTCGAGATCGCCACCCTCATTACCGCGCTCGGCACCGGCATAGGCACGGAAGAGTTCAATCCCGACAAGCTGCGCTATCACAAAGTCATTATCATGACCGACGCCGACGTGGACGGCGCGCACATCCGCACGCTCCTGCTCACATTCTTCTACCGGCAGATGGGCGTTTTGATCGAGCGCGGGCACCTCTTCATCGCCCAGCCGCCGCTCTACAAGGTGACGCGTGGGAAATCGGCGCGCTATCTCAAGGACGAGCGCGAGCTCGAGGCCTCGCTGATCGAGGAAGGCGCGCGCGACGCCGTGTTCGCCCTGCACAATGGCGAGAAGCGCGCGGGCGTCGATCTGATGGCGCTGATCGAGAAGGCGCGCGCCGTGCGCGCGGCGCTCGACGGTTTCCCGCGGCATTACCCGCGCTTCCTGCTGGAGCAGGCGGCGATCGCGGGCGCGCTCAATCCGGAAATTCTCTCCGACAAGAAGATGGCGGCGGAAGCGGCCAACTACATCGCGCGCCGGCTCGACATGCTGTCCGACGAAACCGAGCGCGGCTGGAAGGGCGAGGCCACGGCCGATGGCGGCCTGAAATTCGGGCGCGAGGTGCGCGGCGTGAAGGAAGCGGTTGCCATCGACGGCGCGCTGATCGCCAGCGCGGACGCGCGCAAGCTCGACCGGCTCGCGCCCGAGCTGCAGGCGGTCTATCTCAAGAGCGGCTATCTGAAGCGCAAGGACGACACGCGCGAGGTGCGCTCGCCCACGCAATTGCTCGACGCCATTCTGGCGTGGGGCCATCAGGGCATGGCGCTGCAGCGCTACAAGGGCCTGGGCGAGATGAACCCCGGCCAGCTCTGGGAAACCACGCTCGACGAGAACGCGCGCACCCTGTTGCAGGTCAAGGTCGAGCACGCCGACGAGGCCAACATTCTTTTCGACAAGCTGATGGGCGACAACGTCGAGCCGCGGCGCGAATTCATCCAGGACAACGCGCTCAACGTGGCGAACCTCGATGTCTAATTCCCAGCTGTCATCGCCCGCCTAGTGCGGGCGACCCAGGTTCTGCAAGATCTGAATAACGTCACCTGGGTGGCCCGCATTCGCGGGCCATGACACGATAGTTACACGTGCGCCCGGACCAGCCAACAGGCGGCGGGGGGCGCGATGCCGTCCTTGCTTTCAAACCGGCGATAGGCGTTCTCGACGGCGGCGCGGATCTTGTCGCGCGTTTTCTCGTCGAGCTCGCGGGCGGCTTTAGCCAGCGGGCCGATATTCATGGCTTCCTCGGCGGCCGATTTCACCGTGCTGCCCATATACATTTTTGAATCGAGCTTCTCGATCGCCACGTCCTTGAGCCCGCTGCGCACCAGGATGGTCTTCACCCGCGCGGCATCGGCGAAGGCGAAGGGCCCCGGCGCGAAAGGATCGCTCGCCTCCTGCGGCGGCAGCCAGGTGAGCGCCGCCTGATAGGGCACATTGGCCCAGTCGTTCTCCCTCATCGCCCGCCAGCAGACAAACACCAGCCGCGCGCGTTCGCGCATGGCGTGGCGGATATTGGTGAAGCCGACCACGGGGTCTTCGAAGAACATCACGCCGAAACGCGACAGCACCACGTCGAATTTGTGCTGGAAATTGTGCACGGCGGCGTCGGCCTCGATGAACAGCGCGTGGGAATGCAGTCTCTTCGCCCGCACGCGCGCGAGCTCCAGCATCGGATTGGAGATGTCGATGCCGATGACCTTGCCCTTCTCGCCCACGCTCTTCTCGGCCATGAAACTCGTCGTGCCGCAGCCGCAGCCGAGATCGAGCACATGCTCGCCCGGCTTGAGGCGCGCAAAATCGAACAGCGCATCGGTGATCGCCTTCAGGTTCTCGTCGATCTTTTCCTGCAGGCTGGCCCAGCGCTCGCCCACGGGGCCGTTCCAGTATTCCAGCTGTTCCTGATTGGGGATATCGGCCATGCAAGGGTTCCTGTGATGCCCGTCGGACGATAGCAACAAATCGGGGCATTAAACCATGTTGGAGTAATTGACAACAGGTTGGGATTGTTGTAGTTTACTCCAACATGAAGGCCGAATTGCTGCTCGACGAGCGCTACGTGCTGGATGAGGGTGCGTTCGTTGAGATCGTGGTGTGGCGCCTGCCAAAGCCTGCACGCGGCTCATCGCACGCATACAAGTACCGGCTGGCGCTGATCGAAAACCTTATTTGCACGTTGCGGTATGACAACGAGCCGGGCAAAGGCGATCATCGCCACGTCGGAGAACGGGAAGAAGCCTATCAGTTCACCACGCCTGAGAAATTGCTAGACGATTTCTGGGCCGATGTAGAGTCGAGGAGAAGAAAATGAAGACCGTCACGCTGGATGTATCGGATCGCAAGGCGGTCACCCGCCGGGCGCTCGAAGCATTCAAGGGCCGCAAACAAGGCGCACGAGTCAGCTTCGCCACGCCGGAGCTGTTGTTCCGGGTTCTCACGATCAAGCGGTGGGAACTGGTTCGCGCATTGACGGGCGCGGGCGCGTTGTCGATCCGGGCTGCGGCGCGGCGCGTGAACCGGGACGTGAAAGCGGTGCACGGCGATGTTCACGCTCTGCTCAATGCGGGCATCCTGCGGCAGACCGATGACGGACGCATCGAATTTCCCTTCGATACCATCCACGTTGACGTGATGCTGCACGCGGCCTAGTGCGGCATGCGTGCGAGTTCGGCCGAACGCATCGCGGCGTGGCGCGCGCTTGCGCGTTCCTTGATGCTGGCGGACTTGAGCTGCCCGCAGGCCGCCATGATGTCACGCCCGCGCGGCGTGCGCACAGGGCTGGCGTAGCCCGCGCGGTTGACGACCTCGGCAAATTTCTCGATTTGCTCCCAGTCCGAGCACTCGTACGGCGCGCCCGGCCATGGGTTGAACGGGATGAGATTGATCTTGGCGGGAATTTTCGCCAGCAGCTTCACCAGTGCGCGGGCATCGGCCAGCGTATCGTTGACGCCCTTCAGCATCACATATTCGAAGGTAATGCGCCGCGCATTGGAAAGCCCCGGATAATTCCGGCAGGCCTCCATCAATTCCTTGATTGGGTATTTCTTGTTGAGCGGCACCAGAACGTCGCGCAATTCGTCGCGCGCGGCGTGCAACGAGATGGCCAGCATCGAGCCGATTTCCTCGCCCGCCTTCGGAATCATGGGTGCCACGCCCGCGGTCGAAAGCGTGATGCGGCGCTTCGACAGCGCCAACCCATCGCCGTCGGCAACGATCGCCGTCGCCGCCTTGACGTTGTCGTAGTTGTAGAGCGGCTCGCCCATGCCCATCAGCACGACATTGGTGATGCGCCGCCCGTGCGCCGTGGAGGGCCAGTCGCCCAGCGCATCGCGCGCCACCATTACCTGGCCCACGATCTCGCCCGAGGTGAGATTGCGCACCAGCTTCTGCGTGCCGGTATGACAGAAACGGCAATTGAGCGTGCAGCCGACCTGGGAGGAGATGCAAAGCGTGCCGCGGTCTTCCTCCGGTATGAAAACAGTTTCGAACTCCACGCCCGGAGATTTTTCGTCTTTGGCACGCAGCAGCCATTTGCGCGTACCGTCTTCCGAGATCTGTTCCGTCACCACTTCGGGGCGCGAGAGCGCGAAGCGCGCAGCCATATCCTCGCGAAACGATTTGGCGAGATTGGTCATGGCGGCGAAATCGCGCGCGCCATGGACATAGATCCAGTTCCACAACTGGTTCGTGCGCATGCGCGCGGCCTTGGCGTCGAGGCTGGTTGCCTCCAACGCGGTCCTAAGCTCGGGCTGTCCTAGCCCGATGATGGAACTGCCGGTCGTCATGGTTCTGCCTGCAGTTACTTGCAGGTGGCTTTCACTTTGTCGAGCGCGGCGGAAATGCCGGCCAGCGAATACTCGTCGCGGGTGAGCGTGCCACGCGCCGACGTGCCTGTGATGATCATGGTCTGGCCGCGCTGCATGGCGTCGATCAGCCGCTTCTCGTCGGCCGCGCTGTCCATCCAGGCGCCGCCATTGGTGCCATCGTTCTTGGTGAAGAACTCGAACTTGTCCGAGCCCACCTGCACGCCGGCCTTGGCGCCATCCTTATAGGGATAGCCGGGCACGACCGACGGCTCGTTCAGCACATTGCGCTTGGGCCAGGTCGAAATCAGGAAGAAAATCGGATCGCGCTTCACCGTTTTCGGCGTGTTCGATTTCGGTTGCGCCAGCGCGTAGCAGACTCTGTCCTTGCCGCTGCCGGACGCGTAAACGGACCATGTCTTGAACGAGCCGATGGCGGTCGGCTCGGCATAAGCCGGCTGGAGCAGCAGCACTGCAATAACAAGCACGGCCGCGTGGAGTGGAAGTCTGGTCATGTCTGGGGCGATCCTCGTTCCGGCACCTTTATCGCCCAATTCGGGCAGGAATTTGAAGGGCCTGGAGGGCCAAAGGTTACCGCCCCTTGCGCCGCATGATGGGCGGGCCCCAGCGATGGGGCGGCGGAAGCTCGGTCCCCGATACTGCTGGCCCACCCGGCCGCACCGGGCGCTCGCGGAACTGGCCCAGACTCACCAGCCGGTCATACATGAGAATAGCACCCGCCATGCCGACATTAATGGAGAAGCGCGTTGGGATCCTGACCACATGAACGCAGCGTGCAAGCACGGGCTCGGAAAGCGACATACGCTCGGAGCCGAAAACGTAGGCCGCCCGCAGCGGGTGGCGGAAACTCGGCAGCTGGATCGCATCTTCGGTGATCTCGACGCCGACCAGCTGGCAGCCTTGGGGCAGGCGGAAGTCGGTCACCGACTTGAACTGATAGACCGGCAGATGGCCGGACGCGGCCGAAGTGTCTGACGCCGCATCGGCGAGTTTCACCTGCGCGTTGATGGTGAAAAAGAAACTGGCGCCGAAAGCATGCGCCGAGCGCAGCAGATTGCCCAGGTTCATCGCCTTGGAGATGCCGTCGACGCCAATCGCAAAATAGCCGCGCATTCCTGATCCCCTGTCATCCCGGCAGCGGCGCGAGAGCGCCGCGCGAGCCGGGACCCACCCTTGATATTGCACTGTGGGTCCCGGAGCGAACGCTATCGCGTTCGTCCGGGATGACAATGGTATAAGCGACTCATGACGAATCCCGTTCTTGTGGAAGTTACCCGAGCCAAACTTGTCGAAAGCGTGCATCGCGGCGCGGTGGCCGTGTGCGATGCCGATGGCAAGGTGCAGCTGTCGATTGGCGATATCGCACAGCCGATCTATCCCCGCTCTTCTTTGAAGCCCGTGCAGGCGATCCCGCTGGTGGAATCGGGCGCGGCAGAGGCTTTCGGCATTCGCGACGAAGAGATCGCACTCGCCTGCGCATCCCATTCGGGCGAGCCGATGCATACGACACGCGTGGCGCGCTGGCTGAAGAAGATCGGCTGCACGGAGGACGACCTCGCCTGCGGCACGCATCCGGTGCGCTTTGAGCCGGTGGCGGAAGCGATGATCCGCGCGCGCGAAAAGCCCACGCGCATCCACAACAATTGCTCGGGCAACCACACGGGGTTTCTGACCGTGGCGAAGCATCAGGGCGTGCCCACCAAAGGCTACGAGAAGATCGAGCATCCCGTGCAGCGTGCGGTGGTGGAAGTCTTGAAAGACCTAGCCGGCATGAGCGGCGAGCCGGAATGGGGCGTCGATGGTTGTGTCGCGCCCAATTTCGTCGTGCCGCTGGCGAAGCTCGCCCGTGCCATGGCGCGTTTCGCGGATACCAAAGGGCTTGCGGAAAAACGGGCGCGCGCGTCAAAACGAATCTTAAGCGCAATGATTGCGCATCCCGAGCTTGTCGCCGGCACGGGGCGCGCCTGCACTGCGCTGATGCAGGAAGCGGGCGGCAAAGCCGCAGTGAAAACCGGTGCGGAAGGCATTTATGTGGCGATCCTGCCGACGCAGGGCCTCGGTATTGCGCTCAAGATCGATGATGGCGCAACGCGCGCTTCCGAAGCGGCCATCGCGCAGATGCTGATCAATTTGGGTGCTGTGTCCGCGGGCGGCGAAGCAACCAAGCTTGCGCGCGCGCCCGTGCGCAACACGCGCGGCGAGGCCGTCGGCGAACGCCGAGCGACCGAGGCCCTGCTCAATCTCCGTTAGTCAGGCTGCGGCGGCGGTACGTCCGAGGGCTCGACGCTCTTGATGATGCAGCTCTGCTCGATGCCGCCGTGGGTGTACGTGATGCGATCGCCAGCGGTCACACACATTGCCGAGGTGAGCTGCTTCACGGCGACGGACTGGGTGAAATTCAAGCTTTGGCATTTGATCGCCAGCGTGATCCTGTAGTGATCATTCGGCCCCTGGCGCACGATCAGCGTCTGGTTGTCGGGCACCGTGTAGCTCTTGAAGCTTTCGGGGCGCAGGCAATTCGTGTCGGCGAAGGCGGCGCTCGCCGAAAGCGCAAGCGCGACGGCCACCGTGATAATTATTCTCATGGCAATTCTCCAGCGAACAGACACCCCACCCGCTGGCGAGTATAGCGCAACTCGCACAACGATACCTGAACGCACAATTGCGTGACGCGGGCCACAGTGGTCTTGCGCGGGGTGCGGCCGCGCCCCATTTTCCGGCACGGGGGCCTCAGGAGGGCCAGGACATGTCGCTTCTCGGTTGGATGGCGTTCGGACTGATCACCGGCTTCATCGCCAGCAAAATCGTCAACAAAGAAGGCGAAGGCTGCATGCTCAACATCGCGCTGGGCTTGGTCGGCGCGGTGGTGGGCGGGGCGATCTTCTCGCTCCTGGGCGAGCAGATGTTCTGGCACTTTAACTTGTGGTCGATGTTCGTCGCCATCATCGGCGCGGTGGTCGTGCTGGTGATCTATCACGCTGTGACGGAGAAAAAGACCTTTAAGTAATAAACTTATTCCATTGCCGAACTCATCAGATCGATTCTTCCCGTGGCGATGACGTTTTGCAATTATTCGGCGACCATCGGATTTTTTGATTATCACGGTTTGAATTAGTATTGGCCTAACACTTGGAGGCTTGTATGCGGATTGGTCTGACAGCCGCCATCATCTATGTCGCGATGTATGCGGCATCGGTTTTCTATCTCACGCAGAACCACATTTTCACATTCAACGATCTGCTGCCCGTGTTTGCGATTGCGGGGGTGGGTTTTTCATTTGTCGCATGGTTGTTCACTTTGGGCGCGAAGCCCATCCCGATTTCCCTGTCTTTGCCAGGCGCACAGGCTTTTGTGGCCGTACTTCTGGTGGCAGTTGTTGCAGCATACCTTGTATGGGGTTCGCCTTTTGTGATGGGCGATGCCGCAACAGACAAATCCTCTTTCGCTTATCAAGCTGTCGCCCTGACTTCAAAGCTTCTTGTTTTCGTGATTTTCCCATTTGTTATCTTCCAATCGTTTTTCAAAAGCACCTGGAGCGATTTTGGCCTTAGCCGCGAAGCGTGGTTGCGGCTGCTTGGGCGCGACGGTTTGGCGGCCATCGCCCTTGGTGGCGCAATCTGCGTTTTTCAGTACTTCGTGGGTCAGGCTGCCGAACCCATTCGCAGCGGCGCAATAGCAGGAAACACATTGTGGCTTGGCCTGCCGCTCGCCTTTGCGTGGCTGATGCTGGAAGTAGGTTTGGTCGAGGAATTCTTTTTCCACGGGCTTCTGCAATCGCGTCTGGCGGCACTCTTCAAATCCGAATGGGCAGGAACTATTTGCCATGGCACTGCTGTTTGGACTGATGCATGCGCCGGGAATGATTTTGCGTGGAGCAGGCGTTACCGAAGGTTTGGGAATGCACCCTTCGGTCTTGACCGCGGCTGCTTCAACGATTGCGTCGCAATCCTTTGCTTCGCTGTTCGTAGGTATTTTCTGGATGCGCACGCGCAATCTTCCAGCAGTGATGATTGTTCATGCGGCAGGTGATTTATTGCCCAGCCTTTCGCAATTGGTGAAAGCGTTCGGGTTAGTTCATTAAAACCAGCGTTTTACTCAGCAACATCCTTGGGCAAATAAATTTCTCCACCATGGGCACGAAATTCTGCCGATTTCGTCTCCATCGCGGCGCGGATTTCGGCGGTGGACATGCCGCCGGTCCCCTGCCCTACATCGTTCATGCCACGCGCCGCGTCGCGGACTTCCTGGCTGATTTTCATCGAGCAGAATTTCGGCCCGCACATGGAGCAGAAATGTGCGACTTTGGCGCCTTCGGCGGGCAAAGTTTCATCGTGAAAAGACTCGGCGGTCTCTGGATCGAGGGCCAGCGCAAACTGATCGCGCCAGCGGAATTCGAAGCGCGCCTTGCTCATCGCGTCGTCCCATAGCCTCGCCGCCGGATGGCCCTTGGCGAGATCGGCCGCGTGGGCGGCGATGCGATAGGCGATGACGCCGGCCTTCACATCGTCGCGGTCGGGCAGGCCCAGATGCTCTTTCGGCGTGACGTAGCAAAGCATCGCCGTGCCGAACCAGCCGATCATGGCGGCGCCGATGGCCGAGGTGATGTGGTCGTAGCCGGGCGCGATGTCGGTGGCGAGCGGCCCCAGCGTATAGAACGGCGCCTCGTCGCAGGCGGCCAGCTGGCGGTCCATGTTCTCCTTGATCTTGTGCATGGGCACGTGGCCCGGGCCTTCGATCATCACCTGCACGTTGTGCGCCTGCGCGATCTTGTTGAGCTCGCCCAGCGTTTCCAGCTCGGCGAATTGCGCCGCATCGTTGGCATCGGCCGTGGACCCGGGACGCAAGCCGTCGCCCAATGAGAACGACACGTCGTATTGCGCGAGTAGCTCGCAAATCTCTTCGAAATGCGTGTAGAGGAAATTTTCCTGGTGATGTGCCAGGCACCATTTGGCGAGAATGGAGCCGCCGCGCGACACGATACCCGTTACGCGGTCGACTGTGAGCGGAATGTGCGCCAGCCGCACGCCCGCGTGCACGGTGAAGTAATCCACGCCCTGCTCGCATTGCTCGATCAGCGTGTCGCGGTAAATCTCCCAGGTCAGTTCTTCCGCCACGCCGCCCACTTTCTCCAGCGCCTGGTAGATGGGCACCGTGCCGATGGGCACCGGCGAATTGCGCACGATCCATTCGCGGATGGTGTGGATGTGGCGGCCCGTTGAGAGGTCCATCACCGTGTCGGCGCCCCAGCGGATGGCCCAGACGAGCTTTTCCACTTCTTCGGCCGCACCCGAAGTGACGATGGAATTGCCGATATTGGCGTTGACCTTGGTCAAGAAATTGCGGCCGATGATCATCGGCTCGGATTCGGCGTGATTGATGTTGGCCGGAATGATGGCGCGCCCGCGCGCGATTTCGGCGCGCACGAATTCCGGCGTGACTTCGTTGGGAATGCTCGCGCCGAACGAATTGCCGTCGGCCAGCGCGGAGCGGCCAAGGTTCTCGCGGATGGCGATGTATTCCATTTCCTTGGTGACGATCCCTGCCCGCGCATATTCGAGCTGCGTCACGCGCTTGCCCGGCTTTGCGCGCAATGGCTTGCGTAGCTGCCGGTCGAATTGCGGCACGGTGAGCTTTTCATTCGGCTTCAGGCCATCGTCTTCGGGCTTACGAGCACGCCCCTGATATTCCTCGACGTCGCAGCGCGCGAGAATCCATTCACGCCGCAGCCCGGGCAGGCCTTTGGTGATATCGATCACGGCCCGGGGATCGGTGTAAGGGCCCGACGTATCGTAAAGCCGCATTGGCGGCTCGCCACCCGCTAGAGCCACTTCTCGGAACGGAACATCGCTTACGAATATTTTCCGCGAACCCGGCAGTGCGCCACGGGTCACCACATCGTTGGTTACGGGTTTGGGATTCAGGACGGGCTTGTTCATGGGCCTCTCCCTACGCCGGTGTTAACCGGATCAGGTTCAAAGGGACTCGGCACAATGCCGATCTCAGCCTCAATGGCCGGGCTTGACCCGGCCACCTAGGGCGCCCCTGGGATGGCCGGGATGATGAGCTTCGCTAACTGCAAGTCAAGCTGTAACGGATTCGGTAGTGGCACAATTTGGAAATTGTGCCTCTCGTCATGGCCGGCCTCCGAGCCAGCCATCCATCTGGCGAACCTTGCGAGCCAATGACTCTTTTTGCGCCCGCGGACGCGGCGCAATGGATGGCCGGGTCAAGCCCGGCCATGACGATGGAGTGTTCAAACTACGTCATTATCCAGGATTTCTCATTCTCAATGAACCATCGGGCTGTTATGACTTGAAATGCGCTGAAAGGTGCAAGGAATTGGGGGGCACTGTGGGTAAAGTCATCTCTGTCATTGCTTTGTTTGCAGCGATCGCAAGTGTGGCCATCGTTGGGCCGGCATTTGCGGACACTCTGACCATTATTCATGCGGGGCGTTTGATCGATGGCGTCTCCAAGACGCCGCGCGCCAAGATGTCTATCGTCATCAATGGCGACCGCGTTCAATCTGTCGAGCCGGGCTTTATCACGCGGCCCAACGCGAAAATCATCGACCTGTCGAATGCCACGGTTCTGCCCGGCCTTATCGATTGCCATGTGCATTTAACGGCGACCTTCGATGGTGGAAATGTGGTCGCAGAGCAGGTAACTCGAACGGCCTTTAACGACGCATTCGACTCTGTCGCTTATGCGCGCCGCACGTTGCTGGCGGGCTTCACCAGCGTCCGCGACGTCGGCGGGGCCTTGAGCGTTGTGGTTGCGCTGCGCGACGCCATCAAGAAAGGCCACATCGTTGGGCCGCGGATGTGGGTGAGCGGCGATCCGCTGGGCCCGACCGGCGGGCATGGCGATCCGCGTGACGGGCTCGACCCCCTGCTGTCGCATGCCGGCTGGGATGATCAGGTTATCGATGGCGCAGATGAGGCGCGCAAAGCCGTGCGCCGGTACAAGCGCAGCGGCGCCGATCTCATCAAGATCATGCCGAGCGGCGGCGTTTTTTCCGCCAATGACGATCCGCAAGCCCTGCTCATGACCGATGATGAGATCAAGATCGTGGTGGAGACCGCGCACGCACTGGGCATGAAAGTGGCCGCTCATGCCCATGGCAAGCTTGCGATCGATCGCGCCATCAAACTGGGCGTCGATTCCATCGAGCATGGAACCTTTGGCGACGCCGGATCCTATGGTCTTTACAGGTCGCATGGCACGTATCTCGTGCCCACGCTTCTTGTCGCGCAGGTGCTTCTGGATGTGGTGCGCAAAAACCCCGCAGGGCTTAATCCTTCTTCGGTGAAAAAGGCGCTCGATACGGCACCGCGCATGCAATCAAACTTGGGAAATGCCTATCGTGCCGGAGTCAAGATTGCCTTCGGCACCGATCAGTTCATCTCGCCCCACGGCCAGAACGCCAAAGAGTTTCCTTTGCTGGTTCAAGCAGGCATGAAGCCCATCGATGCAATCTTTGCAGCGACTGCCAATGCCGCTGACCTTATCGGCGACGCCAAGGATATCGGCTCCATACGCGCCGGCCGTTATGCCGATATCGTTGCTGTGAAACCCGATCCATTGGCCAACATCGCCGCACTTGAGAAGATGGATTTCGTGATGAAAAGCGGCGTTGTTTATAAATGGAATGGCACGCCAACGGCGGCGGGGATTCAGTGATGTGGTCAGGATTTCCTGTAGTGGTCTTGCTGAAAAACACCGACTAAGTAGAACCAAAGGCCGACAGCAGCGATTGTGAACAAAGTCGCCCAGTAGGCGTACGGACCAGTCATGGAAAAGCCCTTTGCGGCGGCGATCAGTAGCATGTCCTTTGGTGGTTCAAGTAGCCTCGGAACATAGCCACTCAACAGCCATCCCCATGCGACCGGCAGGAATAGTACCGAGCGACCTAATGACGCCAAGATTCCCGGCACCAAAGTGATGCCAATGCTTATCAATTCGAGTGGCCAATTGGTCTCGACATCGGGTGTTAGGATACTCCAAATTGCACCTGCAACCGGGATGAGACTCAAAAGTACAGCAATGGCACCACTGATACGGAATGCAATCAGTCCTCTAATTGAAGATTGCATCTAATTTCTCCAGCGCTTTCTTCCAAGCCGCGCGCTCTTTTTCGACGTCGGATTTTTTCGCCATCTTGTTTACCTGCACGGCGATCTGCGATTTGCCGGAACCCTTGGCGTAAAAGCCTATCTCGAGCCGCGCGCCATCCTTCCACGCCCCGCGGAAATATTTGTCCTTGGTCTGTGATGACGGCTTGAACGCAGTCCACGGGAACCATTTCTTGCGCGTGGCGTCGTCGGAAACGGCACGGAACAGCTTGGACAATGGAGCTTCGATTGTCTTGGAGACGCTGACCGAGAAGCCCTCCGCCTGCTCATGCTTCTCGCGCAGGCCGCGTGCACGCTCGTATTCGACCGTCACCATCTGGCACCACCAGCCCGACACTTTGTGCTTGTCGTAAAGCAGGTTGGCGATCTCGGTGTGGGTGAGCTTCTTTGCCTCTTCCATGTCCAGAAGCTTGAACCAGCCATACCAGTCCACGCCGGTCTTAGCCTTCACTGCCTCGTCGCTCATGGACGGTGTGTAGTTCTTCGCCGCGACCATCGCGTTCTCCTGTGTGCGCCCATCATATTAGCAAAATCGCACGCTTGAAGAGCGTCACCCCCGCGGCCAATATCGCGTCACGATCAAGAGGAAGCCCAGGGGAGCATCAATTGCCCGAGACCGTCTTTCCGGTGCCAGAGGAATGGAAATCCCGCGCCTATATCACCGCCGATAAATACGAAAAATATTATGCGGAATCGGTGAAGGACCCGAACGTCTTCTGGGCCCACGAAGCGCAAGCCATCCAATGGATCAAGCCCTTCACGAAAGTGAAGAACACTTCGTTCGGTCCGGACAAGGTTTCCATCAAATGGTTCGAGGACGGCACGCTGAATGTTGCGGCCAATTGCCTTGACCGGCACCTTGAGAAACGGGGAAAGCAAACTGCCATCATCTGGCAGGGCGACGATCCGGAGCAATCGCGCCATATCACGTACGAGGAACTGCACCGCGAGGTTTGCCGCTTCGCCAATGTGCTGAAATCGCAAGGCGCGAAAAAAGGCGACCGCATAACCATCTATCTGCCGATGATTCCGGACGTGGCTTACGCCATGCTTGCCTGCGCGAGGATAGGCGCCATCCACTCCGTGATCTTTGGCGGTTTTTCACCCGACTCGATTGCGGGCCGCATCCAGGACTGCAAAAGCACGCTGGTGATCACAGCCGACGAAGGCGTGCGCGGCGGCAAGACCATCCCACTCAAGAACAACACCGATGCCGCGATCGAAAAATCCGGCGGCGTGAAGACTGTGATCGTGGTCAAGCGCACGGGCGGCCGGGTCAACATGAAAGCGGGCCGTGACGTCTGGTATCACGAGGTAGCGGCGAACGTTTCCGCCGATTGTCCGCCGGAAGAGATGGGGGCGGAAGACCCGCTGTTCATTCTTTACACCTCGGGCTCAACCGGAAAACCGAAAGGCGTGCTGCACACGAGCGGCGGTTATCTCGTCTACGTCGCGGCCACGCACAAATATGTTTTCGATTATCACGACGGCGATATTTACTGGTGTACTGCAGATGTCGGCTGGGTAACGGGCCACAGCTACATCGTCTACGGGCCGCTGGCGAGCGGCGCCACCACCTTGATGTTCGAAGGCGTGCCCAACTACCCCACGACCTCGCGCTTTTGGGAAGTGATCGACCAGCACAAGGTCAACATTTTCTACACAGCGCCCACCGCCATCCGCGCGCTGATGCGCGAAGGCGAGGACCCGGTGAAGAAGACCAGCCGCACGAGCTTGCGTTTGCTTGGCACGGTGGGCGAGCCGATCAATCCCGAAGCCTGGCTCTGGTATTACAATGTGGTTGGCGAGGGGCGCTGCCCCATTGTCGACACGTGGTGGCAAACGGAAACGGGTGGAATTTTGATTTCGCCGCTTCCCGGCGCAACCGCGCTCAAGCCCGGTTCTGCCACAAAACCGTTGTTCGGCATTAAACCAGAAATCGTCGATGTGAATGGCAAAGTCATGGAAGGTGCCTGTGAAGGCAATCTCATCATCGCCGATTCATGGCCCGGCATGATGCGCACGGTCTATGGCGACCACAAGCGCTTCGTCGATACCTATTTCAAAACCTATCCCGGCAAATATTTCACCGGCGACGGCTGCCGCCGCGACGAGGACGGCTATTACTGGATCACGGGGCGCGTGGATGACGTCATCAAAGTCTCGGGCCACCGCCTGGGCACGGCTGAAATCGAATCCGCCCTTGTCGCCAATCATCAGGTCGCCGAGGCAGCCGTGGTTGGCTACCCGCACGACATCAAGGGCGAGGCGATTTATGCGTTTGTCACGCTGAAAACAGGCGTGCCGGCTAGCGATGCGCTGGCGGAAAAATTGCGCCACTGGGTGGCGAGCCATGTCGGCGCCATCGCGCGCCCCGAAGTCGTGCAGTTTGCGCCGGGACTTCCCAAAACACGCTCTGGAAAAATTATGCGGCGAATTTTGCGTAAAATAGCCGAGGGCGACATTTCAAATCTTGGTGATACGACGACGCTCGCCGATCCCAGCGTGGTAGATGATCTGGTGAAGAACGCGCGCAAATAATTGGTGCGCTTCGGGGGCCCAGATGCAAGCTAGAACCATCGCCTGGTGTGCGCTCATTCTCATTGCCGCGCTGATCGTCGTCGGCATCGTCAGCAACGGTGTGTTGCGTCACATCGTACAGATCGCGCCCGCTTGGATCGTGGTTGCGCTGGGAATGGGCAACGCCAATCTCGCCAAATGGGCGGGACCGCCCGTCTTCGCCGTCTGGCTGATCATCATGGCCCTGATCTGGCTTTACCTGCTGGGCATCGCGCGGGTGATAACCGGCCACTTCTCGCCCATCGAAGTGGGGATGACGGTCATCGTCGGCGGCACATCCATTTGGGGCATCGTAAATTGCCTGCGCCTCAAGAACAGTACGGGATTTTCGACTGCGCTCATCGTATTGTTTTTGATGACCGCCGCGCAGGTGGTCGCCATCATTCTTAGCACTCAGCCAGCCATCGCCGACGACGGCCCGATCCTGCGCCGGCTTGCGCACCGTTAGGCGTCCGCGCTCACGCGCGGATTCCTGTGCTATCCGTGCAGTTTTGCCTGGATTTGCCACTCGTCCGTCCTTCACGCGGGGCGGCTGAAGTGATAAAAGTGACGGAATAATTGCGTTCCGCAGCGTCGATTTTTCTGAATTGTCATATTCGGGGGCTCGCGTGCCCGGCACAAGCGGACATTCCAAACACTCCAGGGCGCCACGGCGCCGCATGGACTCTGTTTCCTGGCTTCTGGTGGGACTCGGGACCGCGATGGCGGCGGTCGGCCTTTATGTCTGGGCTCATGTCAGCTTAACGACGCCGCCGGGAGAGCCCCACGATGTGAAATATGTCTTTGGCGCAGGCATCGTGTTCGCGCTCTATGGTGCAGGCGCAAAAGGAAGTGCGCTTAGCTTTCTGAAAACCCTATTCGGTGGATGACGGCAATGACCATATCCGAATTGCCCCCGACGCCAGCCAGTACAACTACCACGCTTGAAGATATCGTGTTCTGGATCGCGGTGGCGGTTACAATTGCATTTCTTTCATTCACGCTGATCGATTTTGGCGAGATCACCTTGTCGCTTCGATCGACAAAGTCCGAGTTGGTCACCGCGCAGAAAAATCTTGGTGCAGTCAATCAACAAATAAGGGAAGCGCAGAAGGAACTTGACGATACGCCAGCAACCATCGAGCAGGCACGCCAGACCCTGGCTGGGCTAGAGAACGACATAACTAAGAAACGGGATGAACTGAAGCAGGCGGAAACGGACCTGAACCAGCAGATCGCTGATGCAAAAAAACAAGCTGAGCAAGACACAGCCGAGCTCAATTCGCAAATTGAAGTGCGTAAAGGTGAGCTAAAAAGGCTCGAAGACAGCATTTCTGCGCGGAACCGGGAAATAAGCGAATTCGATGCCAAGAAAAGAGAATTTTGTAGGGCTGTTCGCGTTGCACTGCATGCGGGACCCCAGATCGTAAACAGCGTCAGACCCGCAGCCGAATATTGCGGCTTCCCGCTTCCGGGGAATGTAGAGCATCCGCCTGGCTAGAGGCGAGCGTACTCCTCCATCGCGCGCGCCATGACCACATCCTTTTCGGTCACACCGCCCGCGTCGTGCGTGGCCAGCGTCACGTCCACGGTCTTGTAGACGTTGAACCACTCGGGGTGGTGATCCATTTTCTCCGCGAGCAGCGCCACACGCGTCATGAAGGCAAACGCCTGATTGAAATCCTTGAACACGAATCTCTTCTGAATCGCATCGCGCCCCTGCACCTCGCGCCAGTCGCGCAAGGCGGCGAGCGCCTGTTTGCGTGCGCGCCCTTCCAGCTTTTTCATGGCAGCGTCCTTTCGTGGGCGCGATTATACTGGCCAACATGGACTGGAACAGCCGCCAACCGCCGTCGCTCGACGAGATTGAGGAGCTTGCGCGCGAGGCGTTTGCCGGCCTGCCGAAAAACTTTCGCAGGCTTTGTGGCGATCTCGTCTTCATGGTTCAGGACTTCCCCGACAACGACGTCGTCCGCGACATGAAACTCGAGTCCGAATTCGAAATCCTGGGGCTGTTTCAGGGACCCGATCTGGCGCAACGCGACGGCGCCCACGCGCAGCAGACCATGATCTTTCTCTATCGTCGGCCGATTCTCGACTATTGGGCGGAAAGCGATGAGACGCTCGGTCATATCGTGCGGCATGTGCTTATCCACGAGATCGGCCACCATTTCGGGCTCTCCGACGACGAGATGCATACGATCGAGGACCGGGCCTAGCCGCGAAAAGGCCGTAAAAACACGCGTTAGAATTGCAAGTAAGATGGCCGTGTCTCGCGCAATTATGGCTGAAAAGTGGCCTCGGCCGCCATTGCACTGCCATAAAGCGGGCGGGATACTTTACTCGCGTTATTCGGGGAACTTCACATGCGTATGGGACTTCTAGCAATCGTTTCCGGACTCGCCCTGTCGCTTTCTGCGGCGGCATGGGCTGCGGAAGCGGGAAGTGAACAAACCGTCGTAGCGAAAAATGACTCGCAGAAAATCGTCTGCCATTACGTGGCGCACCAAGGCGTCCTGATGCCCAAGCCCTATTGCGGCACGCAATATGAGTGGGACAAGGAGCGTCGGCGCGCGCAGCAGGTCCTGTGGGAATATCAGCTTCGCGCTACGCAGCGGCGGGTAATGTAAATTCAGTCAACCTCAGGCATTGCGGTATCCTGCATTGCCTGGGGTTGATCGCCTTCAGCGAGTGAGCACGTAGGCGCGCTCTACGCGATAGATCGAGCCATTGGATCCAAGCTGGCTCGAGAACAGCACAAATTGTTTGACCTCGAAGGGGCCGCTCGCAAACAGCGCGTGATCGGTGAGGTAGTCCATTACGTGGCCGCGCGACGTTTCCTTGAGCCGCGCCAGCGACACATGCGGCGTAAACTTGCGCGTTTCTGCTTCCAGCCCGACGCGCTGAAGTCCTGTCTCGATTTTTCTTTGCAGATGGGTAAGGCGATCGTTTGCAGGAATGCCAACCCATAGGGCGCGCGGTTTGTTTCCGCCGAATTCGCCTACGCCGGCGAGTTCGAGCGCAAAGGGCTCAGCGCTGATCGCCGACATTGCGTCATCGATATCGTTGGCTTTCGCCCCATCCACTTCGCCGATGAAGCGCAGCGTGAGATGAACCTGTTCGGGCCTCACCCAGCGCGCGCCCGGCACGCCGGTTTGCAATGAACCCAGCAGACCACGCACGGGTTCGGGAATTTCCAGACCAACGAAAAGGCGGATCACGGCGGGCTCGTGAAATTATGCCACGCGGAACGGCAAGCGTTTGCGGCTGACAAACACGACTATGGCATAGGCAATCGCACCACAAGCCACCGAGACGAGGAACGTCAGCTCTTCGTGCAGCACAGCCCCGCCTGGCGCAAAACGGAACCCGAGCTCGCGGCCCGCAAAGAATCCAACGCCTGCCGCAGCGGCAGCGGCAAATATCGGCAAGACCGCGCGCGTCAGATCTTTCGTCAATGCGAGCAGCTTGCGGCGGTTGGCCAAGAACAGCAATAGGGCAAGATTCACCCAGGCGGCGATCGAAGTGCCGAGCGCAATACCCACCGCGCCGAAAGAAAGTCCCCAGACCAGAATTACCTTCAGCGTCACATTGACGGCGACCGAAGCAATCGTTGCGCGCACAGGAGTCGCCGTATCGCCGCGCGCATAAAACGACGGCGTCACGCAGCGCATCAGCACGAAGGCGGGAAGCCCCAACCCGTACGCCATCAGCGCGGCCGCGGATTTGTCAGCCGATTGCACGCCAAAGGCGCCATGCGCGAACAGCGCGCGCATCACCGTTTCGGGGATGGTGAAGAAGGCAGCGATACAGGGGAGTGTCAGTAATAGACCCAGTGCAACTGCCCGGTTCTGCACCACGTTGGCGCCGCGCACGTCCTTCGCCGCCAGACGCGCCGACATATCGGGCAGCAAGATGGTGCCAAGCGCCACGCCGATAATGCCCATGGGCAGCTGGTTGATGCGGTCGGCGTAATAGAGCGCCGTCAGATCGCCGGAGGCCAGAAAGCTCGCGATGATCGTGTCGACGAACAAGCCGATCTGCACGCTGCCCGAGCCGATGGTGGCGGCGCCCAGCGCGCGCATGAACTCGCTCATCTGCGGTGTCCAGCGCGGCAGCCTGAGCCGCAGGCGCAAGCCGCTGCGCGCGGCCGCCCAAACAAGAAAGGACGCTTCCAGAACGCCCGCACCCAACACGCCGAAGGCAGCTGCGTGCGCGGGCGTTGGGAAATATTTCGCCAGCGCCAGCGTGGCCATCATGGTGAGGCCGAGGAAAATCGGCGCCGCGGCGGCCGCATTGAATTTCAAGATTGTGTTCAGCATGGCCGAGAGCTGCACCACGACGGCCATGCAAAGAAGATAGGGAAAGGTAATGCGCGTGAGCTCGATGGCGAGCGCCATCTGCGGTGGATTGTCGGTGAAGCCGGGCGCCAACACCATGATCACCCAGCGCATGCCGAAGAAGGCCGCCACCAGCAGCACGAGTTGCGCCAGGATCTGCCAGGCAAAGACATCGTTGGCGAAGCGCGCGGCGGCCGAGCTTGCAGACACGCCGCCTTCCTGGGTGGCCGTCGCTGCATAGCGCGGCAGGAACGCCGCGTTGAAGGCGCCTTCGGCAAAAATCGCACGGAAATGATTGGGCAGGCGGAACGCGACCAGAAACGCGTCCGACATGGGCCCCGCGCCCAGCACCGCCGCCATCATCACGTCGCGGCCGAAGCCGGTGAGCCGTGAGAGCGCGGTAAAGCCGCTGACGGAGAGGAGACGCCGGATCACGGCAGTGTGATTCTCATTTTGAGCCGAGATTGGAGGCGCCGCCGAAGGCGGTCAACCAAGCCTTGATATGAGGGGACGCGAGGCCGATATTACCCATGGTCCCTCTCGACCAGAGATTTAGGAGGTTTTGTCCATGGCCGAATTCGACAACCGCGTGCAGCCGCGCGTTGGCGCCGCCGCGACTACGGCCGCCATCGATGTGGGTCTGCGGGCCTACATGCTTCGCGTCTACAACTACATGCTGGCGGCGCTGGCGCTGACCGGCACGAGCGCCTGGGTAATTGCGAACACGTCTCTCTCTTCGCTGTTCTTCGCAATGGACCCTGTGACACATGCTTATGGCCTGACCGTGTTCGGTATGGTCGGCATTTTCGCGCCGCTGGCGTTCGTGATCTTCCTGAGCGTCCGCATTCAGAAAATGAGCCTCGCCACGGCCCAGATCACGTTCTGGATCTACTCCGCCGTGATGGGCATCTCGATTGCCTCCATCCTCTTCGCCTTTACCGGCGAAAGTGTGGCGCGGGTTTTCTTCATCACGGCCGCCACCTTCGGCGCCATGAGCCTGTGGGGCTATACAACGAAAGCCGACTTGTCGGGTGTGGGCTCGTTCCTGTTCATGGGCCTGATCGGCATCATCATCGCCTCGGTGGTGAACCTTTTCATCCACTCCACCATGGTGCAGTGGGTGGTCTCGGTCATCGGCGTGATCGTGTTTGTGGGTCTCACCGCCTATGACACGCAGAAGATCAAGGAGAGCTATTACGTCGGCGACGACAGCACGGTGGCAGGCAAGAAAGCCGTGATGGGCGCGCTGCGCCTCTATCTCGATTTCATCAACCTGTTCATCATGCTGATGCAGCTGCTCGGTAATCGCCGCTGATTCTTCAACATCTGTCATCCCGGCCAGCGCTGCGACAGCAGCGCGCTCGTCCGGGATGACAGAACTTTTGGAATTATTCCGCAGCTACCGCCTTGATCAGTTTGCGCTCGAAGACGCGCAGCACAGTGCTGAGTTCATGGCCGCGCTTGATCACGTGGCCGCTCGCGGAAATCACCGCGTACTGGCCCTGGCGGTTGCGCAGCTTGGGGCGCTTCTCGATCGTATAAAGCGGTACTTCGCTCGCGCGACGGAAGACCGAGAACACCGCGGCCTCATGCTGGAAATCGATGGCGTAGTCGCGCCATTCGCCTGCAATCACCATGCGGCCATAGATGTTGAGAATGCGATCGAGCTCGCGCCGCTCGAAGCGAACGCACGCGCCGTCCCAGTCATGAGAGGTGTAACCGCCCCAGGAAGAACTCCGTGCGGCGGGGCGATCCTCCGCACGGACGAACGCTATCGGTTCGTCGACCATCGCGCGAAGCATGGAACGCCCAGAGCCGTCAGGCAAGGGGGTCGCTAACGCTTGCGAACCATCATCAATCCGTCGCCCACCGTTGCCAGCGCCATATCCACTCGGCGGTCCTTGTGGATTTTCGCGTTCAGAGCGCGGATAGCGCGCGTATCCTCGCTTCTCTCGGCCGGATCGGCGACGCGGCCGTACCAAAGCGTGTTGTCGACAAGAATCAATCCATCCGGGCGCAGGAGCTTCAACACGCGCTCGTAGTAGCCGCTGTAATTTTTCTTGTCGGCATCGATGAAGGCCATGTCGAACAGTTTTTCGCGGCTCGCAATCATGCGATCGAGCGTTTTGAGCGCAGGACCGATCCGCGTCTCGATCTTCTTTTCCATCTTCGCCGCTTTCCAGTATTTACGGGCGCGGGCGATGTATTCGTCGCTGATATCGAGACAGACGACCTTGCCGTTCGCCGGCAGCGCCAGCGCGACCGAAAGTGAGCTGTAACCGGTGAAGGTGCCGATCTCGATGTAGCGCCTGGCGCCGATGAGTTTGGCAAGGATCGCCATCACCGCGCCCTGCTCGGGCGCAATCTGCATTTCCGCGCGTGGCATTTTATGTGTATCGATTCGGCAGCGTTTCAGTGCGGGGTGCTCGCGCACGCCGACACGCGCAAGGTAGTTGCGCACCTTCTTGCTTAGCCCCAGGGCACTGCTCATTTTCCGCCTCACGAAACTGTAATTGGGGGCCACGAAATCGCCCCATTCGGGTCATGGCACCGCCCATTTGCGCTTCCATCTTTACGGCGTCGGCTGGCTAGTCTGAAAGCCTTGACCGGGAGACAGAACCCAGCCCCCCAGCCCCTGCCGGTTTTGGCATGGCTGGCCGGCCGACTTCCCATCCTCCAAGTTGGTCTTTCGGCGACACTCCGCCGCCGAAAGGCTTGGGCCAACGCCTAACCGATCCGTAAGGCGCTGGGCCTTGCGGCTAGCGCCCCTTTTTTCTAAGTCAGCTGGGCATTTCGCCCGCGCTCCCCCTTCCATGATCGAAATCGAGGGACTGACCAAGAAATTCGGCCCGATCGCGGCAGTAGCGGGAATCACGCTTTCCGCCAGTAAGGGCGACGTATTGGGCCTGCTTGGGCCCAACGGCGCCGGCAAGTCCACCACCATGAAGATGATCGCGGGCTATCTCGCGCCCGATGCAGGCCACGTGCGGATTTGCGGCCGCGATATCGAGACGGAAACGACGGCGGCGCAGATCCTGATCGGCTATTTGCCGGAAGGCGCCCCGGCCTACGGCGACATGACGCCGCGGCACTTTCTGAATTTCATCGCCGCGGTGCGCGGCTTTCGCGGCGCCGAAATCAAGAAGCGCGCACTGGCCGCGGCCGCCAAAACCGAGCTTGAGCCGGTTATGGATCAACCGATCGAGACCCTATCCAAGGGCTTCAAGCGCCGCGTCGGTCTCGCGCAAGCAATCCTGCACGATCCGCCCGTGCTGATCATGGACGAGCCGACCGACGGGCTCGATCCCAACCAGAAGCACAGTGTGCGCGTGTTGCTGCGCGGCATGGCGAAGGAAAAAGCCATCATCATTTCCACGCATCTGCTGGAAGAAGTGGAAGCCGTGTGCAATCGCGCTGTCATCATTGACCGCGGGCGTATCATCATCGATAGCACGCCGGCGAAACTGCGCGAGCGCGGGCCGCTCGACGATGTGTTCCGCTCGCTCACCACGTCGGACGCGCAGCGCGCGCGAGAGGTGCGCCCGTGAGGCAGCTCATCGCAATCTTCCGGCGCGAGTTCGCGGCCTATTTCGCCACGCCTTTGGCCTACGTCTTTATCGTCATCTTCCTGTTCGTGATGGGCGCCTTCACCTTCTACATCGGGCGCTTCTACGACAATGGCAGCGCCGATCTGAACGTCTTCTTCGCCTATCATCCGTGGCTTTATCTCTTTCTGGTGCCCGCCATTGGCATGCGGCTGTGGGCGGAGGAGCGCCGCACCGGGACGATGGAGCTGCTGCTCACGCTGCCCGTGCCACTGTGGAAGACGGTGCTGGGAAAATTTCTGGCGGCCTGGGCGTTCACGGGTGTAGCCCTCGCCCTCACCTTCCCCATCTGGATCACCGTCAATTATCTCGGCAATCCGGACAATGGTGTGATCCTGGCGAGTTATGTCGGCAGCTTTCTGATGGCGGGCGCTTATCTCGCCATCTCGTCGGCGATCTCTGCCACCACATCGCACCAGGTTATCGCGTTCGTGGTCAGCGTCGTCATCTGCTTCCTGTTTACGGTCTCGGGCGCAGCACTGGTACTCGACTTCTTCAAGGCCTGGGCGCCCATCGAGCTGGTCAATACGGTCTCCTCGTTCAGTTTCCTTACCCACTTCTCGGCGATTTCCAGCGGCGTCATCGACCTGCGCGACGTGGTCTATTTCATCACGCTGATCGGGCTGTTCCTCACTGTAAACGTGGCCCTTGTCGATCTGAAGAAGGTGTAGGGCGATGAGACCTCTGTCGCGCCGCACCTATGCCATAGCCGTCATCGTGCTCGCGGCCATTCTCTTCGTCGCGGTCAACATCGTTTCAGACACCTGGCTGCGCAGCGCACGCATCGATCTCACCGAGGGCAGCCTGTTCACTGTGTCGGAAGGCACGCGCGCGACGCTGGCCAAAATCCCCGAGCCCATCACGCTGCGCTTCTTCTATTCGCGGGGGCTGGCCGCCGACTATGCGCAGGTGCGCGCGTATGCCGCCCGCGTGCGCGACCTGCTGCAGGAATACGCCTCGCTGTCGCACGGCAAACTGAAGGTCGAAGAGATCGATCCCGTTCCCTATACGCCCGCGGAAGATGAAGCGGTGGCTTACAGTCTGACCCCTGTGCCCACGCAGGACGGCGAGCAGATTTATTTCGGCCTGGCCGGCACCAACAGCGTCGATGGCCAGCTCACCATTCCCTTCTTCAACCAGAACCGCGAGCAATATCTGGAATACGACCTGACGTCGTTCATTTACCAGCTGTCGACGCCGGCCAAGCCCAAACTTGGCCTCATGACCAACCTGCCGCTTGAGAGCGGCGCCGGCGGCATGATGGCGGCGATGCAGGGCAACGCCCAGCCTTTCGTGATCTATCAGCAGCTCAGGGAAAACTTCGACCTCAAGGTTCTGGATCAGGACATCGACCGCGTGCCGGCCGACGTGTCGACTCTGCTAATCGTTCATCCCAAGCCGCTGAGCGACAAGACGCTCTACGCCATCGACCAGTTCGTGCTCCGCGGCGGGCACGCCATTGTCTTTGTCGACCCGCTGTCCGAGCTCGCCATGTCGACGACGAATATGGGGCCGGGCATGCAGTCGGGCGCCACTTCCAATCTTGAGCCGCTGCTCAAGGCGTGGGGTGTTGGTTTTGATGCGTCGAAAGTGATCGCCGACGGCGCGCGGGCGCAGCGCGTGCGCCTGGGGCAGTCGGGACAGGGCGTGGCCGATTACATCGTCTGGCTGCGGCTCGCCGCTGATAATCCCGACGGCAGCGATTTCAGCCCGACCGATCCGGTCACCTCGAATTTGAAAATGCTGAATCTTGCCACGGCCGGTGCCATTCAACCGCTCAAGGGCGCGACCACGAAGTTCGTGCCGCTGATCCGCAGTTCCGCCGTCGCTTCGCTCATCGACAGCACCCAGGTGCGGGTCATGCAGCAGCCGCAGGACCTGCTGCGCGCCTTTGAGCCCACAGGCGAGAAATACATCATCGCCGCCCGTATCTCCGGCCCCGTCAAATCGGCCTACCCGCAAGGCGCGCCAGGCGATACCGCGCTGGCGCCTCACGTCGCCGACGCCAAGAACATCGATGTGATCGTGGTGGCCGACAGCGATATTTTCGATGATCGCTTCTGGGTGCAGGTGCAGGACGTGCTGGGCCAGCGCATGGCGGTGCCGACAGCCGACAACGCGGCCTTCGTTGTCAATGCGGCCGACAACATGATGGGCTCGTCCGATCTCATCAGTTTGCGCACGCGCGCGCGTTCGGACCGGCCTTTCACCGTGGTGCAGGCGATAAAGCGCGACGCCGAAAACCGCTTCCGCAGCGAAGCCGATCGCTTGCAGCAGAGTGTCGCCGAAGCCGAAGGCCGCCTGCGCCAGCTTCAAGGCCAGGGCGGCAGCGATGATGCAGCCGCCAAGCCCGGCCAGGCGACGAGCAAAGGTGAAATGCTGTCTCCCGCGCAGCAGGCCGAGGTCGAGAAATTCCGCCACCAGCTGATCCAAAGCCGCGCTGCCTTGCGCGATGTGCAGGCAAATTTGCGCGCGGACGTGGAGCGGCTGGGTGCGCGCCTCGCCTTCATCAATATCGCGCTGGTGCCGATACTCGTGGCGGCTTTTGCCATCGGACTTGCCTGGCTGCGCCGCCGCCGCCGCGAACGCGCAAGGAGGCTGTAATGACGCTTCTTGCCGATCCGCGCCGGCGCAATCTCGTCATCCTTGGCGGTGTCGCAGTCTTGTTCGTGGTGCTGGCGCTGATCGCGCTCGCCCAGCGAGCGCATGAAATGGCGCCTTCGTTCCAGCGGCAACTTCTCTTCCCCGATCTGCGCAATCATCTGGCGGAGCTCAATGCGATCCGCATCCATTCCAAGACGGGTGGCTTCACTGTCAGCTTCGAAAAGGGAAAGGGATGGGTCGTCGGCGAAGGCGGTTATCCCGCCGACGAGGAACAGGTGCGCCAGACCGCGGTGGCGATTGCCGAGCTCGAAGCCGTCGAGCCAAAAACCGCAAAGCCGGAATGGCTGCCCTATATGCAGTTGGACTCGATCCAGAACGGCGCAACCGAGATCACACTGCTCGACGGCGCCAACCATCCGATAGCGGGGATGCTCGTGGGCAAGACAACCGAGCAACCCGATGCCACAGGGCGCATCGGCGTCTACGTCCGCAAGGCCGGCGACAATCAGGCCTGGCTGGCGATGGGATATCTGACGCCCAAGCCGTCAATGGGTGATTGGCTGTCGAAGCGCGTGCTCGCGATCGCGCGCGAGCGCATCAAGGAAACGGCGGTCACGCCACTCGAGGGCGAGGGCTACACCGTCTTCCGCGACAAGAAAGACGATGCGGATTTCAAACTGGCCGACATGCCGGCGGGCCGCGAACTCATCTACGCCGCCGCGCCCGACAATATCGGCGCGGCCATCGTCGGCTTCACCTTCGACGAAGTGAAGCCGGCGGCCACGTTCGATTTCAGCAGCGCCGAGCGCGTCACCACGACGACGTTCGACGGGCTGACGGTCGCCGTGAAGATCATCAAAGAAGGTGACGACACCTGGGCGACGATACTGGCCGCAGGCACGACGCCGGAAACCCAGAAAGAGGCCGCGGCGATCAACGCGCGCTCGGGCGGCTGGGCCTATAAGCTGCCGGCCTGGAAGGCGGAGATTTTCGCCACCAAGCTGGACAGCCTGCTGAAGCCAGCGGGCGGGAAGGCAAACGATCCCGCAACGTCCCAGCGATAGATCTTTCGTCTGGCCTAGAAATAATTCACGCGGGATACAAGAAGTTATTCGTGTGCCCGTCGACGGTAGAGCACAAACTATAGCCTGGTAGAAGAAACCACGCTCGCAGTGCTTTTCCCTCTCCACGCGTCACTTCTGTGAACCCATTTCTCTCGAGCGCCTGTTTTACAACCTCGAAGGTATAGCCTCTGTGATCAACGAAGCATTTGAACTGGAGCCCAAGAACAGAATCATAGTGAACCGTAGCCAGTAGCGTTCCTCGATCATCCACATCTTCAAAATAGATTTCCTTGTTCAACAGGGGTCCTCGATCAGCCACTTGATCTTTCCCATCTCTGACATGGAGCACCCCAAATCGTACGGACATGCTGAGTAGCGGGTGCATCAACTGGATAGAAATATTTGCGGTCGCCCTGGAATGACCAGGTCCTGGGGATACGGTATCTGAAAGAATGTTTTCAGATTTCTCGCGCTTTGTATCGGACGCATAACGATGCAGCGCGAACAAAATGACTCCCACTACAGATGAAATGAATAAGATCACAACTACAAAACTTTGTTCCTTGCTCAGCGCTGCAAACTCGAAATGAAAGCCCTCTAACAAGAGGTAAAAAATCCCTAGTGCAACACCGGGAACGCCTAGAACGATCAGTGAGCGGATGATTCTGGGGCCCATACGTTTAATGTACCTAAATCAAATTTGCTTCTCGGTATTCGATGTCATTGTTCAAAGAGGGACAAAGCTGCCGAAGAATAAGAAAGCACAGTAAGGGGGACAGATAGGCTAGTATAGCACGAATCCCTGCACAACGCCCAGAAACCAAGCTCGCGTCGCGCCAACTATGTTTTCCCAATGGCTGAAGAAATCTCGTTCCTGAAAAACCTCTGGTACATGGCGGCGCTGTCGCGCTCGCTTGGGCCGGGCGCCATGCGCCGAGAGATGCTGTGCGGCGAGCCGGTGCTGCTGGGGCGCACGAAGGAAGGTCAAACTTTCGCGCTCAAAGACATCTGCCCGCATCGCGCGGCGCCACTCTCGGCTGGGCGCATCCGCGACGGCGAAGTGGAATGCCCCTATCACGGCTGGCGCTTTAAGCCCGATGGCGTGTGCGCGGCGATCCCGTCGGTGCTGCAGGATCAGGATATCGACGTGAACCGCATCCGGGTGCAGTCCTATCCCGCCCGCGAACAGGACGGATTGATCTGGGTCTACATGCCGGCTGATTCCAAGTCGGAAGCCCCGCCCGTTCTCGAGCCGCCGAGAATTCCCATTCGCGTGAGCGATGGCCGCGCGCGCCCGCGCTTCGTCGAAGCACAGATGTTTCCCTGCGAGGTCGATCACGCAGTTGTCGGCCTGATGGACCCCGCGCACGGCCCCTTCGTGCACAAATCGTGGTGGTGGCGCAGCGAAGGCTCGATGCACGCCAAGGCCAAGCATCACGCGCCGAGTGTGCGTGGCTTCACCATGGTGGCGCACAAGCCGTCGTCCAATTCCTTCATGTACAAAATTCTGGGTGGCGACCTTTCCACCGAAATCCGTTTCGAGCTGCCGGGCTTGCGCTTCGAGCACATCCGGGCGGGACGCCATGAAGTGCTGGGCTTTACGTCCGTGACGCCGCTGGATGGCGCGCGCACGCTGGTGACGCAGGTATTCTATTGGACCTCGCCGTGGCTCAACCTGATCCGGCCCTTCTTCCGGCCCTTCGCGCGGGCGTTCCTCGCCCAGGACCGCAAGATCGTAGAGCTTCAGAACGAAGGGCTGAAATTCGGCGCGCCGCAAATGCTGATCCAGGACGCGGACGTGCCCGCCATCTGGTACTACCGACTCAAAAAGGCTTGGGCTGAATCGGTGGCTTCAGGGGCCGCATTCGAGAACCCTGTGCAGGAACGCACCTTGCGCTGGCGAAGCTGATCGAGCGGCCTCACCCTTCGACAGGCTCAGGGTGAGGCCCTCATGCTGAGACCGTCGAAGCATGAGGGCAACTCAGATCGAAGGGTTGCCCCACCAGTGAATCACCTCTAGACAGTCCCCTTAGCCTGCAACTTCGGCCGGTCACGCGACGCGCGAATTCCCGCGCGTCCGTTTGCGCGCGGATGCCAATGCCCAAACGCACCGACATCCATACGGTCCTGATTATCGGCGCGGGGCCCATCGTCATCGGCCAGGCGTGCGAGTTCGATTACTCGGGCGCGCAGGCGTGCAAGGCGCTCCGCTCCGAGGGCTATCGCGTGGTGCTGGTCAATTCCAATCCCGCCACAATCATGACGGACCCGCAACTGGCCGATGCCACCTATATCGAGCCCATCACGCCGGAGTTCGTGGAAAAAATTATCGCGCGCGAGCGGCCCAATGTGCCCGCGGGTAAAGTGTTTGCACTGCTGCCCACCATGGGCGGCCAAACGGCATTGAATACCGCGCTCTCACTTCGCAAGAACGGCGCGCTCCAGCGCCACAATATCGAACTGATCGGCGCCAGCGGCGACGCCATCGACAAGGCCGAGGACCGCGAGCTGTTCCGTCAGGCCATGATCAGAATAGGCCTCGATGTGCCGCGTGGGGTGACGCTCAAGGGCTATCTGCGCCACAAAAAGGACGAGACCGGGCACTTCCTTTACGACGCCCAGAAGAACCCTGTGATGGAACTGGCGCCGGAAGCCTGGTCGCGCGCGCTCGATGCGCTCGAGCATGTCGGCCTCCCCGCGGTCATCCGCCCTTCGTTCACGCTGGGCGGCACGGGCGGCGGCGTTGCCTTTAACCGCGACGAATTTTTCGAGGTGGTCGAGCGCGGCCTCGATGCCTCACCTACCAACGAAGTTCTGATCGAAGAATCGCTCTTGGGCTGGAAAGAGTTCGAGATGGAGGTTGTGCGCGATTGTGCCGACAACGCCATCATTGTCTGCTCCATCGAGAACGTGGACCCGATGGGGGTTCACACGGGCGACTCCATCACGGTGGCGCCCGCACTCACGCTGACCGACAAGGAATATCAGCGCATGCGCACGGCCTCGATCGCCGTGTTGCGAGAGATCGGCGTCGAGACCGGCGGCTCCAACGTGCAGTTCGCGGTCAACCCGGCCGACGGCCGCATGGTCATCATCGAGATGAACCCGCGCGTGTCGCGCTCGTCGGCGCTGGCGTCCAAGGCCACAGGCTTCCCCATCGCCAAGGTCGCGGCGAAACTCGCCGTCGGTTACACGCTGGACGAACTCACCAACGATATTACGCGCGTGACGCCCGCCTCGTTCGAACCCACCATCGATTATGTGGTGACGAAAATCCCCCGCTTCGCGTTCGAGAAATTCCCGGATGCCGAGCCGGTGCTCAGCACCTCGATGAAATCGGTGGGCGAAGCGATGGCGATCGGCCGCACCTTTGCGGAGAGCTTGCAGAAGGCGTTGCGCTCGCTCGAAACGGGCCTCACCGGCCTCGATGAAATCGAAATCGCAGGTGTGGGCGAAGGCGACGATCAAAATGCCATTCGCGCGGCACTGGGCCGGCTGTCGCCAGATCGCTTGCGCATGGTGGCACAAGCGCTTCGCCAGCGCTTCCCGCAGGAAGAAATTGCGCGCATCACGGGCTATGACCCGTGGTTCATCGCCGAGCTTGCGGAAATCGTCCACACGGAAAATAAGATCCGCGATCAGG
>Ga0075301_1000003_pt1 | contig 134306 bp, 127 predicted proteins | sample Browns_TuleA_D1_FD_120053 | JGI IMG/M metagenome (GOLD analysis project Ga0075301, IMG submission 120053) | Natural and restored wetland microbial communities from the San Francisco Bay, California, USA, that impact long-term carbon... | ecosystem: Environmental > Terrestrial > Soil > Wetlands... | reverse complement strand
GAAAGCGCCTGCAGGAATTCCGACATGCGATACCCATCATTTTGTTTCTCAGACTCAAAATCCGCGATGTCACGACGGACGTTGGACCACCTGCCCTCCCCCTTTCAGAGGGGAGGGAAATAGAGCGGAGCGAACCCAACAGCGAAACTGGCACCGCGATCATTATTCCTCCCCCTGAAAGGAGGAGGCTAGGAGGGGGTCATACGCGTTTGACTGGCGCCGCTACCGATTGCCGCTGGTGCCGCGGCCGAAATAGCGCATGAACTCGCTGTCGGGCGACAGGATCATCGTGGTGTTGTTGGCGGGCAGCGCGCCCTCGTAAGCCTTCATCGAGCGGTAGAAGGCAAAGAAGTCGGGATCCTGGCCATAGACCTCGGCAAAGATGCGGTTCTTTTCCCCATCGCCTTCGCCGCGCGTGATTTCGGCCTGGCGCGTGGCTTCGGCGCGAATGACGGTGGCATCGCGATCGGCCTTCGACTGGATCTCCTGCTTGATCTGCGCGCCCTGGGCGCGGAACTCGTTGGCCTCGCGCACGCGCTCCTGCTGCATGCGCTGGTAGATGGCGAGGCTGTTCTGCGGCGGCAGGTCGGTGCGACGGATGCGGACATCGACGATGGCGACGCCGAAATTGCCGGTGTCGGCGTTCACGTCGTCGCGGATCTCATGCATCAGCTTGGCGCGGCTGGAGGACAGCACGGCGGCGAAAGGCTGCGAGCCTAGCACACGACGAATGTTCGAGCCCAAGATGGCGCTGAGCTGTGCCTCGGCGAACGGAATGCTGGTGAATTTCTGGTTGAAGCGCAGCGGATCGGTGATGCGCCAGCGTGCGAAGGCGTCCACCACGAGGCGCTTCTTGTCCTGGGCGATCACTTCCTCCGGCGGCGCCTCGAGATTGAGCACGCGGCGATCGTAGGTGACCACTTTCTGCCAGGGCAGCTTGAAATGCAGGCCCGCTTCGGAAATCACGGAAATCGGCCGGCCGAATTGCAGCACCAACGCCTGCTCCGTCTGATGCACGGTGTAGAAGATGGTGTAGCTCAGCGCGATCAGCGCAATGCCAACGATGACGAAGAGCGCGCGGGGGATACTGTTCATTGCGTGCCCCGCTCGGTTGGCTGCGTCTGAAGCCCAGGCAGCGGCATGTACGGCACGACGACACCCTTCTCGACGATCACCTTGTTCATCCCAGAAAACACATCTTCCATCGTCTCAAGATAGATACGGCGGCGCGTGACTTCGGGCGCTTTCTTGTATTGGTCGTAGACCGAAATGAAGCGTTTCGCCTCGCCTTGCGCTTCGGCGATCACCTGCTGCTTGTAGCCTTCAGCCTGTTGGACGATGCGCGCCGCCGCACCGCGAGCTTCGGGCACAATTTTGTTGGCGTAGGCTTCGGCCTCGTTGCGCATGCGCTCCTGATCGGTGCGGGCGGCCTGCACGTCGCGGTAGGAGTCGAGCACTTGCGGCGGCGGATCGACCTTCTGCATTTTGACTTCGGTGACGGTGACGCCGGCGCCGTAGGAATCCAGAATCTGCTGCATCAGCTTGTGCACTTCTTCCTGGATGGCTTCGCGGTTGACGGTCTGGATGAGCGCGATCTGGTTGCGGCCGACCACTTCGCGCATGGCGCTTTCGGCCACGGCCTTTATGGCGCCGTCGGTATCTTCGACGTTGAACTCGTAAGCGGGCGCGTCCTTGATGATCCAGAATACCGTGAAGCCGATATCGACGATGTTCTCGTCGCCGGTGAGCATCAGGCTTTCTTCGGGCACGTCGGCGGCGTTGCCCGTGTCTTCTAAATCCGAGCCGCGCCGATAACCGATATCGATCTGATTCGACTGCGTGACTTGCGGCGTCAATGCGGTCTCGATCGGCCACGGCAGATGATAGTTGATGCCGGGCGTGGTCAGCGCGATGAACTTGCCGAAGCGCAGGACGACGCCCTGCTCAGAATTGCGCACGGTATAGATGCCAGTCGCTAGCCAGACGACCACCGCAATCAGCAGCGCAGCGATGAAGCCGCTGCGGCCAAAGCCGCCGCCGGGAAGTATCCGGCGCAGGCGATCCTGGCTGCGCTTAAGCAGATCTTCGAGATCGGGCCGTGTCGGCCCCTGCCCGCCACCCCATGGGCCGCGGCCACCGGGTCCACGACCACCACCGTTCTGATTGGTCCAAGGCATCGCAGAATTTTCCCTAAGCCGATGGCGCTTTCTTGGTTTCGCGGTTGGCCGCGGTTATATGTGCTTATCCACCCGGGTGCAACGAAAGGCGCTGCTGCGATGGCCGGTCCGTCGCAAGACGATGTGCTGAAAATTCTCGCGGGCGTGCGCGATCCCGCGGGCCGCAAGAGCGTCGTGGAAGAAGGCCTGATCGAGGGCCTCGCCGTGCGCGATGGCCATGTGGCGTTTGCGCTGGAAGTGCCGCCCGAGCGCGGCCGCAGCGCCGAGCCGCTGCGCCGAGCCTGCGAAGACGCGGTGCGGAAAATGCCGGGTGTCCTGTCGGTGACGGCGGTGCTGACGTCGCATCGCGATGCGGGTGCGCGAGACAAGCCAGCGCCACGTCCAGCTGGCGTAGAAGGTGTGAGGTCCATCATTGCTGTTGCCAGCGGCAAAGGCGGCGTCGGCAAATCCACGGTCGCTGTAAATCTGGCGCTTGGCCTGGTCGCGCTCGGATTGAAAACCGGATTGCTCGACGCAGATATATATGGACCATCGGTGCCGCGGCTTCTCGGCATCACGCAGAAACCGGAGGCCGCAGGCGGCAAGCTGCAGCCCATCGAGAAATTCGGACTGAAGGTGATGTCCATCGGCTTCATCGTCGAGGAAGCTGCGCCCGTGATCTGGCGCGGGCCGATGGTGATGAAGGCGCTTACCGACATGCTCAACGACGTGGCATGGGCGCCGCTCGATGTCCTGGTGGTGGACATGCCGCCTGGTACCGGCGATGCGCAGCTCACGCTGGCGCAGCGCGTGCCGTTGGCAGGCGCGATCATCGTCTCGACGCCGCAGGATCTGGCGCTGATCGACGCGCGCAAGGGCCTCGCCATGTTTCGCAAGACGGAAGTGCCCGTGTTCGGCATTGTCGAGAACATGAGCAGCTTCGTCTGCCCGCATTGCGGCAAGGAGAGCCACATTTTCGGCCATGGCGGGGCACGCGAGACCGCGCGCAATCTCGGCTGCGATTTCTTGGGCGAGATTCCGTTGGTGCCCGCCATCCGCGAAACGTCGGATGCCGGCACGCCCATCGTGGCGGCGCAACCCAAGAGCGCCGAGGCCAAGGCGTTTCTCGCGCTTGCGGGGCGCGTCGCCGACAAGCTTTCATCGGGCGCACGCGCGCGGCCCGCGCCCAAGATCGTAGTGGAGTAGACCTTGGCGGCGACACTGAAACCGCAGATCCGCTCGGCGTTTCCGACGCCGGTTTGCACGCACTATCTACAGGTGGCGCACGAAGCCAATGCAGCCTTCAAGCCGCTGATCCTCGAGCGCATGCAGATGGGCAATCCGCCGCCGGAAGCCGGGTTGGGCTGGCGCTCGGCACCGGATTTCGAGTCATGGGGCGGGGAGCGCGTGCAGACGCTGTTTCGCGTGCTGCGCGAGCTTGCCAACACGCTGACGGCCACACGCGCGGGCGGCCGGGTGGATTACGAATGGCGCATCGCAGCCAGCTCCGCCGTGCGGAGCAGGGGCGACCATGCCGATATTCGTGCGCGGCCGGGCGGATTCTGGTCGGCCCTTTATTACGTCGACGATGGCTACGCCAAATCCGACGACGCGGCGCTGGGCGGGGAGATCGTTCTCGGCGACCCGCGCGGGGTCGCGCCGGCCATGGTGTCCCCCGAACTGGGCCTGCGCATTCCTGGCGGCCTGACAGCGGGCATGAGCGAAAGCATCCGTCCGCAATCGGGGATGATCGTGCTGTTTCCTTCATGGATGCCAGTGGGCGAAAAACGCTACGATGGCGCCAACCACCGCATCGCTATCGAAGCCGACCTGCTGCCGCCGGTTGCCTAACGCCTGCCGGTGATCAACCGCGATCCAATGTCAGGAAGCTGTAGCCCAAGCCTTCGGCGGTTTCGTGCGGGCCGTCGTAGGCGGTTTCGTGGAAGACGCGGCGGTCGATCAGTGGCATGCGCGCGTCGCCTTCGAATTCGCCTTCGATGGCGGTGAGATAGACGCGATCCGCGACAGCGAGCGCTTTCTCGAAAATCGCCTCGCCGCCCAGCACCATGATCTCTTGCGGATTTTCGATGCGCGCTTTCGCCAGTGCTGCTTCGAAAGAATGAACCACGTGCGCGCCTCCCGCATGCATCGTCTTGTTGTTCGTTATGACAATGTTGGTGCGCCCGGGCAGCGGGTTATGGCCAAGGCTGTCCCAAGTCTTGCGCCCCATGATGACGGGCTTGCCCTTGGTAAGCGTTTTGAAGAGCTTGAGATCGGCAGGGATATGCCAGGGCAGCTTACCCTTGTTCCCGATCACGCCGTTGCGCGACACGGCTGCGATGAGGGAGATGCGTGGTGTCATAGCTGTACCCCCCTTCCGTCGCGCCTGCGGCGCGACACCTTCCCCCACAAGGGGGAAAGGAGAAGCGCGGGATAATTCTTTCCTCCCCCCTTGTGGGGGAGGATGGCGCGAAGCGCCAGGAGGGGGGTGGCGCGCAACACTACACCGCCACCTTCGCTTTTATGTGCGGATGCGCCTGATAGTTTTCCAGCGTGAAGTCTTCAAATGAAAAACCGAAGATGTTCTTCACGGCCGGATTCAATTTCATCGTGGGCAGCGGATAAGGCTGGCGCGCCAATTGCTCGCGCGCCTGTTCAAGATGATTCAGATAAAGATGCGCGTCGCCGAAGGTGTGAATGAACTCACCCACTTTCAGTCCCGTCACCTGTGCCATCATTAGGGTCAGCAGCGCGTAGGAGGCGATGTTGAACGGCACGCCGAGGAAAACATCCGCCGAGCGCTGGTAGAGCTGACACGACAGCTTCCCGTTCGCCACATAGAACTGGAACAGGCAATGGCAGGGCGGCAGCGCCATCTTCTCGATCTCGGCCGGGTTCCAGGCGCTGACGATGAGCCTGCGCGAATCCGGATTACGCTTGATCTCGTGCACTACCCAGCCGATTTGGTCGATAGCGCCGCCGTCAGGTGCCGGCCATGAACGCCATTGCTGGCCGTAAACTGGGCCGAGTTCGCCCTGCTCGTTCGCCCATTCGTCCCAGATCTTCACACCGCGTTCCTGCAGCCAGCGCACATTGGTGTCGCCGCGCAGGAACCACAGCAACTCATAGACGATGGATTTGACGTGCAGCTTTTTCGTCGTGAGCAGCGGGAAGCCATCCGCCAGATCGAAGCGCATCTGATGGCCGAACACCGAAAGCGTGCCCGTGCCAGTGCGGTCGCGTTTTTCGACGCCCGTCTCCAGCACACGTTCCATCAGGTCCAGATATTGGCGCATACAGTTATTGTTTCCTGAAGAAGGCTGAGAATTCGTCATACATCGCCAGGAAGCTGACGCGATGTTCAGATTTCAATTCGCCTGATGTCGTAAAGATACCGATTCGACCATCCTTTGCTGGCTGACGCTCTTTGTCACGAATATCGTCTGTGTCGAGTGCCCTAATCATGAACTCAGGAAACATTCTTTGCAGTCCGGGAAGTTTTTCTCTCTCAGTTCCATCCAACAGCGCTCCACAGTGTATCCCCAGTTCGGCCGCCATTTTCATGAAGCGCTCAATCTGGGCTGAACCACCAATGCCGTAACCAAAGACAGGTAACTCAGGTCTTTCTGTTTCCCGCGCAACCTTCCTGAACAGGCCGACGTCCTCCTGCCCCTCCACAAACATCACGCCATCGCTAAATAACATCTCTTTAGCTACAACATCGAGCAACTGCGGTTTTTGATAATCGCTCATTGTTTTTCTAAACTCACCAACTAAGGAGCGCGAAAGTTGATGGACCCTTGTCATCCCATTCACTAGTTCGAATCTATATAAGGCCGCTCCGTCGAGGATTGTTTCGAAATCCACGAAATACGGGGAATGAGTCGCAACTATAACCTGATGGGATAACGAGAACTTCTTCACGTACTGAGCGACCGTTTTTTGTGCTTGCGGATGTAATGACAGTTCTGGTTCATCCACCACTAAGGTGGAAGCATCTTTCATGTCGAGAATACCTATAGCCAATTGAAACAGATTCAGAATCCCGTCGCCCAATAGGCTGGCACGATGCCAATCCCCTCCTGCCGATGAATATTCGACCACATACTGATTATCGACTCGATCTAAGCGCCACTCACCGAAGTTTGGAATTAGATCTTTTAGTACTTTTGTGAACCTCGGCCTGAACTGGGGATCACTATCCAGGTTCACCAATCTCCCCAGCAATTGAGGATGATTAGACGCATCACGCGTTTGGTTCTGGGTTCCCTAATATGCGTTGTCATTATGAATTCCTATGTCAGATGCAGAGTTCCAAGATCGGCGGGCTGAAACGATGCGGATACTCGTGTGATCGAAGCCCTGGATAACAGTTCGCTTAATGCCAAAACTGGATATGTCACTTTTCGTGATCTGATATTCAGCCCCTCCAACTCGAGCTAGAACAATATTTGGTAGCCCATCCTTCCGACGCTCGTTTCGATCAAATGTATTGGTGTCGTTGCAGACTAACCGTATCGCATCGATAACGCTGGTCTTGCCAGAATTGTTTGCCCCCACGAGGAGTGTCAGGCCACTCTTTCTATCGCCTTCCGAAGGTAAGGCGAATTCAAGAGCTCGCTTGTCACCAAACGATTTGAAATTCTCTATCTCGATTTTCTGCAGATGCATTGGGTTCCAGCAGCTCTGTCTAGCCTTCAATAATTAACCCGCATGCACTATATTATCTCTGCCGGCTTGTCCGGCTATGGCGATAAACGGCTGTGTAATAAGCGGCCCGGACCCGGGGGCGGTACCCGGCGCCTCCACCACATGCCCGCTGTTCCAGGTCTCTGGGGCGGGCATCTGTGGGGGCGAAACAGGATCGACGGACGTGTAAAGACAGTTCTTTTGCTCGGTATGGTTCCGCCGTTATCGGGCTACTCGTATAGGTGCCAACGATAATCAAATGGCCCTCGCTGCTTAAGTGATTAAGTAAGCGCAGCCCGGGGAGAGCTGGGCAACAGAATCTCCCCACTTCTCTCTTTCGTGGATTCAGCTCTCCCCGGTTATTTGGTTCTTGGGTCGGGCTGGGCAACAGAATCTCCCCACTTCCCTTTCTTACTTGTCATGGCCCGCGAATGCGGGCCATCCAGTTGGGTTCTGCAAGATCATGCAGAAGGCACCTGGATCACCCGCATTCGCGGGTGATGACAATGCTGAGCTATTTGATCTCCGCGAATTCCTGCGGGCGCAGGTGCCCCGTCCAGTGCGCGAGCGCGGCGCAAACGATGCAGGCCGCACCGCCCAGCGCCACTGCAAGCTGCACATTGTATTTATCGCTGAGCCAGCCGATGAGCAGCGAACCCCAGGGCAGCATCCCCAAGAACGCCAGTGAATAGAAAGACAGCACGCGGCCGCGCATGTGTTCCTGCGAGATGTGCTGGATCAACGCGTTGGTGCTGGCGCCCTGCAGCATGAGCGAGAACGCGGTCGGCACGACGAGCACCATCGACAGCCAGAAGATCTGCGATTGCGAGAAGACGATGAGGCCAACACCGAACAATGCCCCAGCGACCACCGGCATGAACGCCACCAGGCGGTCGGGGATTACCGACACCGTATAGGCGCCCAGCAGCGCGCCAAGGCCAATGGACGCCATCAGGAAGCCCAGGCCTTCGGAGCCCTGATGCAGCACGTCGCGCGCGAACACCGGCATCAGCGAGAGATACGGCCCGCCGAAAAACGAGGCCGCGCCGATCAGGAGCAGCACGGTGCGGATCTGCGGATGCTTGCGCACATAGATAAAGCCGAGCTTCATGTCCTTCCAGGGCGTCTCATGCGTTTGGCGTTTGCGCTTTTCGGTTTTCATCAGGAAGAGCGACGACAGCACGCCGCCATATGTGAAGGCATTGAGCGCGAAGCAGACACCCTCGCCCGCCAGCGCCACCAGCAGGCCCGCGATGCTGGGGCCGATGACGCGTGCGGTGTTGAACATGATGGAATTGAGCGCGATGGCCGAACGCAAATCATCGCGCCCCACCATCTCGATGAGGAAGGCCTGGCGCACGGGCACGTCGACCGCGTTGACGATGCCCAGCAGCAGCGACAGCACGATCACGTGCCAGACTTCGACCACGCCGGTGAGCGTCAGCAGCGCCAGCACGAAGGCCTGCGCCATGGAGGCGCCCTGGGTGAAGAACAGCACGCTGCGCTTGTCGAGGCGATCGGCGATAGCGCCACCGAAAGGTGAACCGAAGAACAGGGGTATTTGTCCTGCGAAGGCGGCGACGCCGAGCAGCAAGGGCGAACCGGTGAGGTCGTAGACCAGCCAGCCCTGTGCGACGCTTTGCATCCAGGCGCCGACCAGCGACACCAGCATGCCCACGAAGTAGAGGCGGTAATTGCGATGGCGAAAGACGCGCAGGACGTGCGCGGCGCGGCGGCGGCCCGTTTCAGGGGCAAATGTCGTGGGAGGTGCCGCCGGCGTGATGGCGGGCGTCTTGCTCGCCGCGGCTTCGGATTCCGAGAGGATGTCGGCCGAGGTATTAGGACCGGACGCGGAGGGCATAAGACGGAATGCAAATCATTTCTGGACGCCATAAAGCGCCCGTTCGGCGCGCGCCGCAAGGCGCGGATGAACACAGAAAGCATCAATCGTGAAATATTGCCGCCTCACGCTTCGACAGGCTCAGGGCGAGGCGTCTTTCCAAACCCTCATGCTGAGCTTGTCGAAGCATGAGGGTGATTTGACTCAGGCATCGCGCCGTTTACTCTTACCTGCATGGCTAGGGATTTCATTGGATACGAAGCGCTGGTGGAGAATGCGCTGCGGGGCGTGGTGCGCGAGGCGCTGCGCAAGGTGGAGGCCCAAGGCCTGATCGGCGGCCATCACTTCTTCATCACTTTCAAGACGCGGAGCCAGGGCGTGGATATGCCCGACTTCCTGCGCGAGCAGTACCCCGAAGAAATCACCATTGTGATCCAGAACAAATTCTGGGGACTGAAAGTGGGCGACGACGCCTTCGAGGTCACCCTCACCTTCCAGAAAGTGCCCGCCAGTTTGCGCGTGCCTTACAAGGCGATCACCGCCTTTGCCGACGCCGGCACCAAGTTCGGGCTGCAATTCGGGCCGCAGAAGGGGCAGGCGAGCGTCGCCCAAGAAACAAAGGAAAAGAAAAACCCGGACGAAGCGCCCACAGCCGAGGCTGAAAAATCGAAAGCTTCCACCATTGGCGAAGTTGTCAGCATCAATGCGTTCAGAAAAAAATAGCTGGTACGTTTGCGAATCAACATATTGCACGGATACTCTTTTTAACTAACGCGGGGGCACCGCAATGGGAATTTCATCGAAAGTCGCCACTCGAATTTCGGGTGAGTTGAAGCGATATCAGGGCATATTGGCCGACGCAAAAAAGCGGGACGTGAGTGAATCAGATACGGGCGTAATAATCGGCGACATGCTGTCAGATGTTTTCGGTTACGAAAAATACCAGGAAGTGACAACCGAATTTGCGGTGAAGAGCCGCTATGTAGATTTCGCGGTAAAGGTAGAAAACGATGTGCGCTTTCTTGTCGAAGTGAAAGCCATTGGCGTTGAACTGAAAGACAGTCACATCAATCAGGCTGTCGATTACGGCGCCAACGAGGGCATCGATTGGGTGGTTCTGACGAATGGAGTCAGGTGGCGCGTTTACAAAATCATTTTCGGGCAACCGATTGAAAAATCGCTCGTATTCGACATCGATATCCTTGAATGCAATGTAAAGTCTCCCGACGTTATTGATTGCTTTGGCTGTTTGAGTCGAGAGGCCTTCAGCAAAGATGAGATGACGGCGTTATATGAGGAAAAGCAGCTCACCAGTAAGCACGCGTTGGCATCCGTATTGCTCGGCGAAACGATGTTAAACGAGTTACGGAAAGAACTGCGTCGTATTTCGCCTGGGCTCAAGGTGGACGCCGAACAGCTAAAAACGTTGCTCTCTAACGAAGTCATCAAGCGCGAACTCATCGACAGTGAAGACGCAAAGATCGCCGCTGCATTCATTAAAAAAACGCAGCGAAATGTCGCGCGTGAAAAGCGGCAGGCCGAGGTGGAAATTGACACTGAACAACAAGCGGACCCTCCTGCAGCGAAGCGGCAGTAACCTCCACCTCAATCCCTCCCTCCTCCCCGTATTGGGAGAGGAGAAATGGAGTTTCCTATTTCTTACACCTCCTTCTCTACGCGGGGAGGTCGACTGCCAAAGCACCTTTGCGAAAGCGGGTGGGTGGAGGGAAGGCGCGCTTTGCCGCGCCATGCGTGCTAAACGACTAAAAGCGAGACGGATTCGACCCCTATGCCCACCCGCACCGAAACCGATTCCTTCGGCCCCATTGAAGTGCCGGCCGACAAATATTGGGGCGCGGTGACGGAGCGCAGCCTGGAGAATTTCAAGATCGGCGGCCATCGCATTCCGCTGGCGGTCGTGCATGCCTTCGGCGTCATCAAGCGCGCGGCCGCCGAAGTGAACATGGCGCTCGGTTTGCTCGACCCGAAAATCGGCAAAGCCATCACCGATGCCGCGCTGGAAGTGATCGACGGCAAGCTCGACGAACACTTTCCGCTGGTGGTGTGGCAGACGGGCTCGGGCACGCAGACCAACATGAATGCCAACGAGGTGATCTCGAACCGCGCCATCGAGATGATGGGTGGGCAGCTGGGCTCGAAGAAGCCGGTTCATCCCAACGATCACGTCAATCTCGGCCAATCGTCGAACGATTCATTTCCCACCGCCATGCACATCGCAGCCGCGATGGAGATCGACCGCATCCTGATCCCCGCGCTGAAACACCTGCATGCCGCGCTCGATAAGAAGGCGAAAGCGTGGAAGGACATCATCAAGAACGGCCGCACGCATTTGCAAGACGCGACGCCGGTCACGCTCGGACAGGAATTTTCCGGCTATGTACAGCAGATCGCCAACGGCATTGCGCGCGTGGAGGCGGCGCTGCCGCGCATCTATCAGCTGGCGCAAGGCGGCACGGCGGTCGGCACCGGGCTCAACACGCATCCGGAATTTGCCGAACGCTTCGCCAAGGAAGCGGCGAAGATCACCAAGCTGCCGCTGACGTCAGCCCCCAACAAATTCGAGGCGATGGCTGCGCACGATGCCGTTGTCGAAATGTCGGGCGTGCTGAACGTGCTGGCAGTGTCGCTGTTCAAGATCGCCAACGACATCCGCCTGATGGGCTCAGGCCCGCGCTCGGGACTGGGCGAATTGATGCTGCCGGAGAACGAACCCGGCTCCTCCATCATGCCGGGCAAGGTCAACCCGACGCAGTGCGAAGCGCTGACCATGGTGTGCTGTCAGGTGATGGGCAACAACGTCACCATCACCATCGCGGGCTCCCGCGGAGATTTCGAGCTAAACGTTTTCAAGCCGGTGCTGATTTTCAATTTGTTGGAATCGATCAAGTTAATCGCCGATGCCTGCGTCAGTTTCACCGATAAATGCATCGTAGGCATTGAGCCCAACATGACGCGCATCAAGCAGCTGATGGAACATTCGCTGATGCTGGTGACGGCGCTGACGCCCAAGATCGGCTACGACGCTGCCGCCAAGATCGCCAAGACCGCGCACAAGAACGGCACCACATTGCGCGAGGAAGCGGTGAAGTCCGGCCTCGTCACCGCAGCCGAGTTCGACAAGCTGGTGCGCCCCGAAGATATGATTCATCCGAAGGGATGACACCTCACACTGTCATTCCCGGCCGAGCATTGCGAAGCAATGCGAGGGGAAGGGAACCCAGGTGGAGAGAGTTGACGTGACCCATCGACCTGGGTCCCCTTCCCTCGCGCGAACTTTTGTTCGCGCTCGCCGGGGATGACAAGGATGTTGAAAAAACGTTCCTTCGCCATCGCCGGTCATCGCACGTCCATCGCACTGGAAGCGGAATTCTGGACCGCGCTGGAGGCACAAGCGCGCGAGGATCGCGTGCCGCTGGTGAGCCTGGTCAAGCGCATTGACGGCGCGCGGGGGCCACGCAATCTGGCGAGCGCGCTGCGCGTTTACGCGCTGATGCGCGCGCTTGGCACACGCGGGCCGCGAGCCTAGTTTCGGGGCAAAGCTGCTACTATCTCAGGCATCATGAGTATTGAGTCGAGTTCCTATCGCGACCCGCTGGATGCCGCCTTTGACACGGGCGCTGTCACGCCCGCGACCGAACCAGTCTATCTGCAGGGCCTGAACGAATCGCAGCGCGAGGCGGTGCAGGCGCTCGACGGCCCAGTGCTGGTGTTGGCGGGCGCCGGCACGGGTAAGACGCGCGTGCTGACCACGCGGCTCGCGCACATTCTCGCCACGCGGCGTGCGTTCCCGGGGCAGATTCTGGCCGTCACCTTCACCAACAAGGCGGCGCGCGAAATGCGCGAGCGCATCGGCGCGCTCATCGGCGGCGCGGTCGAAGGCATGCAGTGGCTGGGCACGTTCCATTCTATCGCCGCGCGGATGTTGCGACGGCACGCGGAACTTGCGGGCCTCAAGCCCAACTTCACCATCCTCGACCAGGATGATTCCCTGCGCCTGATCAAGCAGGTGGTGGAGGCCGAGAACATCGATGAAAAGCGATTCCCTGCGCGCACGCTGGCAGCCCTCATCGACAACTGGAAGAACCGCGGGCTCACGCCAGACGACGTGCCGGCCGGCGAAGCCCATGCCTACGCCTTCGGGCAGGGCGTGAAGCTCTACAAGCTCTATCAGCAGCGGCTGAAAACGCTGAACGCAGTGGATTTCGGCGATCTGCTGCTGGAAGCGATCAACGTGCTGCGCGGCAACGCGGAAGTTTTGGAAGATTACCGCCGCCGCTTCGCCTACATGCTGGTGGACGAATATCAGGACACCAACACCGCGCAATATTTGTGGCTGCGGCTGCTGGCGGGGGGCCCGCACAACAATCTCTGCGTGGTGGGCGACGACGATCAGTCCATCTATGCCTGGCGCGGCGCCGAGATCGAAAACATTCTGCGCTTCGAGCGCGATTTTCCGGGTGCGAAAGTCATCCGGCTCGAGCGCAATTACCGTTCGACGCCCACGATATTGGGCGCGGCGTCGGGGCTGATCGCCGCGAACAAAGGGCGCCTTGGCAAGACGCTGTGGACCGAAGGCGACGCGGGCGAAAAGATTCAGGTGAGGGCATCGTGGGACGCGGAAGAGGAAGCGCGCGCCATCGCCAGCGATATCGAAAGCCTGCACCATAAGGGCCAGCGCTTTGCCGAGATGGCGATCTTGGTGCGCGCCTCGTTTCAGATGCGCGAATTCGAAGACCGCTTTCTCATGCTCGGCCTGCCCTATCGCGTCATCGGCGGCCCACGGTTCTATGAGCGCGCGGAAATCCGCGACGCGCTGGCGTATTTGCGCGTGATCGCGCAGGGCGACGACGATCTGGCCTTCGAGCGCATCGTCAACAAGCCGAAACGTGGGTTGGGCGAGGCCTCCATCCAGGCCTTGGAGGTGCACGCGCGTAAAGCGGGAGTGCCATTGCTGGCCGCGGCATTGGAAATTTCCGAGACGGAAGAACTCGCGCCCAAAGCGCGCAAGACACTCGGCGATTTCGCCAAGACGATCGCGCGCTGGCACGAACAGTCGGCGCAGATCCCGCATCCGCAACTGGCCGAGATCGTGCTGGACGAGAGCGGCTACACCGACATGCTGAAGGCCGACAAATCGGCCGAAGCGCCGGGGCGGCTAGAGAATTTGAAAGAACTGGTGCGCTCGATGGAGGCGTATGAATCGCTGGCGGCGTTTCTCGAGCACGTGTCGCTGGTGATGGAGCTGGAACAGGGCGAAGGCGGCGACCGCGTCAATTTGATGACGCTGCACGCGGCCAAGGGGCTGGAGTTTGAGACCGTGTTCCTGCCCGGCTGGGAGGAAGGGCTGTTCCCCTCGCAGCGCACGATGGACGAGAAAGGCACGGCAGGGCTGGAGGAGGAACGGCGCCTCGCTTACGTGGGCCTGACGCGGGCTAAGGCGCGCGCGCGCGTCAGCTTCGCCGCCAACCGGCGCATTCATGGCAGCTGGCAGAGCGGCGTGCCGTCGCGCTTTGTCGGCGAACTGCCCGAGGCGCATGTCGAGATGATCGCCGACGAAGGCATGTATGGCGGCTATGGCGGTTTCCGCGACAATACGGCGCCGAATTTCGGCAGCACCTATGACAGCCCCGGCTGGCGGCGCGCTCAGGCGGCGCGTGGTTCAGCCAATCCGTTTACCGGCGGCTCGGCGCGCGGCGGATTTTCGGAAGGCCCGGCGCGCAAATACGCTAGCCGCTCACGCGTGATCGATGTCGAAGCGAAAGTGGTGAAAAGCGACACCGGCGGCGGCTATCGCGCCGGCGAGCGCGTCTTCCACCAGAAATTCGGCTATGGGCGCGTGATGAGCGTGGACGGCAACAAGCTCGAAGTCGAATTCGATAAAGCCGGGACCAAGCGCGTGATAGACGGGTTTGTGCAGAGGGCATAATTACCCGAGATGTATCTATCCTCCACAAATGAGTTCAACTGGAACGCGCAGCTTCCATTACCCACGGAACACTCCAACAAACGCCATATACTAGCGCTCCACCAACTAATGCGAACCACAGGACAGCATCTGAATTTCCACTCCCAAAATTGAAATTGGGATGTAGTAACGAATAAAGGATTGTTGTCCCAACCCAGATACTTGAACCAGTGATTCCTATCCTTTTCCAGAATGGCCGAGGTCGCGCGGCTATAAGAATCCAAGGAATGCTTCCGCAAATCACAACGACCAACACCACGCCAGTCAGAGCGAACCAGAAAGCGGTCTCCGGCTCGTAATCATTGTAGCGGTCGTTCCAGAACTGGAACTCACGTCCACGTATGAGAGAAATCAATAATGTTCCAGAAATCCAAATACCAACGCCGACAGTTGCAATTCGATTCCAAAGCCGTCGCCTCGCTTTGTCTGCAATCATCAACTGCATTATTTCTAGGTGAGGATTAGCTTGCTCTGTATGCCTATCTGAGGTCATTCGGCTCTTCCCCAAACATTAGTGTAACGATGAAACATAACATACCCCCTCTGGAAAGCATCCGTGACGCTATCTAAAGAGCGCTCGTCCGATATCGCGGCGGTGTTCGAGATCACACCCCCTCAGTGTCATGGCCCGCGAATGCGGGCCACCCAGGTTATAAAGGACCCAGCGTTTCGAACAGATCCTTCCAGGCTACGTTCTTCTGCTGGATAAGATTAATCTTCCATTCGCGTTTGTATTTCTTGAGGCGTTTTTCGCGCCGTATCGCGGCTTCTATATCTTCGTACGCCTCGAAATAGACGAGTCGCTTTACACCATAGGTTTTCGTGAACCCTGGCACTGCGCCATCGCGATGTTCGGCAACGCGTTTCACAAGGTTGTTCGTAACACCGATGTAAAGCGTTCCGTTGCGTTGGCTCGCCAGAATGTAGACGTAATATGTTTTCGACATCTGTGATGGATCACCTGGGTCGCCCGCATTCGCGGGCGATGACACTGAGAGATTAGAGATAAGAAGTGCTCGTGCCCATTGCCCCTCCACTCTGGAAAGCATCCGTCACCCTGAACAAAACCCGCGCCGCGGATGTCGCGGCAGTGTTCGAGATCACGCCGGCGCCAGCGCCGCAATCGGTGCTGATTGCCGAGGATCCGTTCGGGCCGAAGGCGACGGTCGAGGCGCTCTACACCAAGAAACCAGATGCCGAGCTGCTGTCGCGCGTCTGCGGTTATAAAGTAAGAGTCAGCGCATTACGGGACCAGGATTGGATCAAGAAATCGCAGCGCGCGCTGGCGCCGGTGCGCGCGGGGCGCTTCTTTATCTATGGCGCGCACGACAAGGGCAAAGTGCCGCGTGGTGTCATCCCCATCTGCATTGAGGCCGGCATGGCCTTCGGCACCGGCCATCACGAAACCACTGCGCTGTGCCTGAAGGCGCTGACCGCGCTCGCCCGCGCGCGCAAATTCCGCAACGTGCTCGATCTCGGTTGCGGCACCGGCGTGCTGGCCATCGCCGCCGCCAAGCTGTGGCGCAAGCCGGTCACGGCTAGCGATATTGACCACGTGGCGGTCGCCATCACTGTCGAAAACGCCGCCGCCAATGGCGAGACCGAACGCATTCACGCTGTGCTGGCCAATGGCTTCGGCGAGGACGAGTTGCGCGGCCGCGCGCGCTTCGATCTGATCGTCGCCAACATCCTGTCGGGGCCGCTGACAAAACTCGCCAAACCGCTGGCGGCCGCGCTGGCGCCGGGCGGCATCGCCGTGCTGTCGGGCCTGATGCGCGACGAGGAAGCCGCGATCCTTGGTGCGTATGCCCGCGCGCGCCTGAAAAAACGCCGCGTCATACGCGATGGTCCGTGGTCGGCGCTGATCCTCAGGAAGCCGAAAAAATAGATTTCACCTCCCCCCACGCGGGGAGGTCGAAAAATCGAGTTTGAGCGAGATTTTTCGGGTGGGGGGCGAGCCGCCGCCAAAACCCCCACCCGAAATTTGCTTCGCAAATTCGACCTCCCCTCAAGGGGGAGGTGAAAGTTAGTGTGTCGTGGTAATAACCAGCCGACAAAAAACGAGTAGCCCATGTACAACATGCACAAGATGACGCCGCCGCTGCAGACTTTTGACGACGTGAGCAGCAAGGCGACGGTTGCGCCGCGGCTCGCCGCCCTGCGCGCCGAGCTGGCGCGCCGGGGGCTGGATGGTTTCATCATCCCGCGCGCCGACGAGCATCAGGGCGAATATGTGCCGAAGCGCGCCGAGCGCCTCGCCTACATCACCAGCTTTACCGGTTCGGCCGGCGTGGCGGTGGTGCTGAGAGACAAGGCGGCTGTCTTCGTGGACGGGCGCTACACGCTGCAGGTGCGCGAGCAGACCGACACCAAATTGTTCGAGCCGCGCGATCTGGTAAGCGAAGGGCCGCTGGCGTGGCTGGAAGTGAATCTGCCCAAGGGTTCGAAGCTCGGCTACGACCCGTGGCTGCATTCGATCGCAGGCGTGGAGGCGCTGAGGGCGAGCATCGAACGCGCGGGCGGCACGGCTGTGCCGACGGACGGCAACCCAATCGATGCGACGTGGAAGGATCAGCCCGGCCCGCCACTCGACAAGGCGATGCCCTACCCCGCCGATCTCGCCGGCCAGAGCGCGGAAAAAAAGCGCACACAGATTGCGGACGCCATCAAGAAAGCGGGTGCGGATGCCGCTGTGCTGACGCTGCCCGATTCCATCTGCTGGCTGCTGAACATGCGCGGGATCGATGTGTCTCACACACCGTTCGTGCTCAGCTTCGCAATCCACAACGCTGACGGTTCGACCGACCTCTTCATGGACGAGCGCAAATCGTCGCCCGAACTGATCAAGCATTTCGGCAATGCGGTGCGGCTGCATGAGCCAAAGCAATTTCCAGCGAAGCTGGATGCACTCAAAGACAAAACCGTGATCGCCGATCCTGGCATGACCGCATCGTTCATCGCCGACCGCTTGCGCACGGCTGGCGCCAAGCTGAAACGCGCGCCCGATCCTTGTCAGCTACCCAAGGCGTGCAAGAACGCGGCCGAAGTCGAAGGCGCGCGGAAAGCCCATATCCGCGACGGCGCGGCGCTAACGCGCTTCCTCGCCTGGTTCGAGCGCGAAGCGCCCAAGGGAAACCTCGACGAGATCAAGGCGGCCGAGGCGCTGGAAGGCTTCCGCCGCGAGGTGAACGAGCTTGTGGACCTCAGCTTCGATTCCATTTCGGGCGCCGGGCCGCATGCGGCGCTGCCGCATTATCGCGTCACGCGCAGTACCAACCGCCCGATCAGGAACAACGAGATCTATCTGATTGACTCGGGCGGCCAATATCCCGACGGCACCACCGACGTGACGCGCACCATGATCGTGGGCAAGCCCAGCCAAGAAATGCGCGACCGCTTCACGCGCGTGCTGAAGGGCCACATCGCGCTGGCCACGGCGCGGTTCCCCGAAGGCACGCCGGGCGCCGCACTCGATGTGCTGGCGCGCGCACCATTGTGGGAGGCCGGCCTCGATTACGATCACGGCACCGGTCATGGCGTCGGCGCTTATCTCTCGGTGCACGAAGGGCCGCAGAACATTTCCAAGAAGATCATCAACCAGCCGCTTATGCCCGGCATGATTTGCTCGAACGAGCCCGGCTATTACAAGACGGACGAATACGGCATCCGCATCGAGAATTTGGTTGTTGTCACGCAAGGCGAGAAGCCCGCGGGCGGCGAGCGGCCGATGATGCGCTTCGAGACCATCACCATGGCGCCGATCGATCTCAATCTGGTCGAGCCCAAGCTGCTGACCGGGGACGAAAAGGCATGGCTCAACGCCTATCACGCCGAGGTGCGCAAGAAGGTGGCGCCGGCGATCGCTAACGACACGCCGGCCAAAGCGTGGCTCGAACAGGCGACGCGAGCGATCTGATTTTCTCGCCTCAACCCTTCGACAAGCTCAGGGTGAGGCGCTTCCTTCAAGCCCTCATGGTGAGCCTGTCGAACCATGAGGGCGCCTACGCAAAGAGGACTTGTGAATGAGACGCGATCCGAATATTCCGCGCGGTGAAGTGCACCGCCTGTGGCTCGACAGCAAAGTGCTAGCGGGCAACATGCTGGGCGATCCCACCAACCGCATCATCGATGTGTATGTGCCGCATGGGCAGACGGGGTGCGGCCTGCCGCTGCTGGTGGATCTGGTGGGCTTCACCGCCGGCGGGCCCGCGCACACCAACTGGAAAAACTTCCTGGAGAATTTGCCCGAGCGCCTGGATCGCCTGATCCGAACGGGCGAGATGCCGCCCTGCGTGGTGGCATTTCCCGATTGCTTCACCAGGCTCGGCGGCAATCAATATATAAACAGCGTGGCCGTGGGCCGCTGGGCCGATTTCCTGCTGCAGGAAATGGTGCCGTTCGTGGAGCAAAAATACGGCTGCGGCGGCCAGGGCCGGCGCGCCTGTTTCGGCAAGAGCTCGGGCGGCTACGGGTCGATCGCGCACGCCATGCTTTATCCCGATTTCTGGGCGGGCGCCGCGTGCCATTCCGGCGATATGGGTTTCGAGCTCGGTTACCTGCCGGATTACCCGAAGCTGCTGCGTGCGCTGGCCAAGTACGACAACTCGATCGAGAAGTGGCTGAAGAAATTCTACGAGCAGCCCAAGGTGAAAGACACCGAGATTCATGACCTGATGACGCTGGCCATGTGCGCGACCTATGACCCCGATCCGGATGCCTATTGGGGCTTGCGCCTGCCCGTCGACATGCACACCTGCGAGACCATTCCCGAGCGCTGGAAGAATTTTCAGGCTTGGGACCCGCTGAACCTGGTGGAGACCTGCGGCGAAGGATTGAAAAAGCTGAAGGCGCTATGGATCGATTGCGGTGACGTGGACCAATACAATCTGGTCTATGGCGCGCGCCGGCTGCACAAGCGGCTGGAGCAGCTCGGGGTGAAGCACGTCTACGAAGAGTTCCCCGACGACCACAGCGCCATCGACTATCGCATGGATCGCAGCTTACCATTCCTGGCCAAGGCGCTGGCTGCCTAAAACAGATTGTCATTCCCGGCTGAGCATTGCGAAGCAATGCGAACATACGTTCGCGCTCACCGGGGATGACAGCTGTGGCTAGTCAATCAATTTCAGCCAGGACTCTTCGTCGATCACTTTCACGCCGAGTTTTGCGGCCTCCGATAATTTGGAGCCGGCGCCTGGACCGGCCACCACCAGGTCGGTTTTCTTCGACACCGAGCCCGCGACCTTGGCGCCCAGGCTTTCGGCCCGTGTTTTCGCTTCCTCGCGCGTCATTTTTTCCATTGTGCCGGTGAAGACGATGGTCTGACCCGCGATCTTCGAGCCCTTCGTGCTCGGTACAGCGACGTCCGTTACCTCGATGTGTTTCAACAGCCGTTTCAGCGCCTCGCGGTTGTGGCGTTCGTCGAAAAACTCCTTGATCGCTTCGGCCATCACGTCGCCGATGCCTTCGATGGCGTCGAGTTCGGCCACGGCGCTGTCGCTTTGCATTGCCGTCATGAAAGCATCGAGCGAATGGAAATTGCGCGCGAGCAGCCGCGCCACCGTCTCGCCGACATGGGGAATGCCGAGCGCATTGATGAAGCGGTCGAGGGGGATCGTGCGCCGCTCGTCAATCGCGCGGAACAGCTTGGTCGCCGATTGCTCACCCCAGCCCTCGCGCTCCATGATTGCTTTGGCGCCCTTTCCGAATTTTTCTTCCAGCGTGAAGATGTCGGCAGGCTCCTTGATCAACCCATCCTCGAAAAACTCGCGCAGCCGCTCGTCGCCGAGGCCCTCGATGTCGAAACATGCACGCGAGGTGAAATGCCGCAGCCGCTCCACCACCTGCGCGGGGCAGGTAAGCGCATTGGTGCAGCGGCGCGCGGCCTCGGGCTCCCCCGTCTTGGGATTGATCTCGCGCGTGGCGCGGCTGCCGCAGACCGGACACTTGTCCGGCATCTTGTACGGCTTGGCGCTTTTGGGCCGCCGCTCCATCACCACCCGCACGAGCTGCGGGATCACATCGCCCGCGCGCTGCACAATCACGGTGTCGCCCACCCGCACGTCCTTGCGGATCACTTCGTCTTCGTTGTGCAACGAAACGTTTTGCACCACGACGCCGCCGACCGTGACCGGCTTGATGTGCGCCACCGGCGTGAGCACGCCCGTGCGACCCACATAGACGGCGATTTGCTCGACCACGGATTCCGCCTGCTCTGCCGGGAATTTGTGCGCCGTCGCCCAGCGCGGACTGCGCGAGACGAAGCCGAGCCGCTCCTGCCAATCGAGCCGGTCCACTTTGTAGACGACGCCGTCGATGTCGTAACCGAGATCGGCGCGCTTGTGCTGTATGTCATTATAGAACTTCAAGATCTCATCCGTAGTGCGGCACCGGCGGATCAGCGAATTGACGGGAAAGCCCCAGCCCTTCAGCGCTTGCAAGATTTCCCAATGCGCGCCGCCGGGCAGCTCCGAGGTTTCGCCCCAGCCATAGGCGAAGAATTTCAGCGGGCGCCGCGCAGTGATCACGGAATCGAGCTGGCGCAAAGAGCCGGCGGCTGAATTGCGCGGATTGGCAAAAATCTTGTCACCCTCTTTCGCCTGGCGCTTGTTGAGCGCCTTGAAATCCTTGTGGCTCATATAGACTTCACCACGCACTTCGAACACGTCCGGCGGGTTGCGTCCCGCAAAGCTGTGCGGGATATCGGAAATGGTGCGCACATTGGCGGTGATGTTCTCACCTTCCTCGCCGTCGCCTCGCGTGGCGCCGAGCACAAGCCTGCCCTTCTCGTAACGCAGAGAACAGGACACGCCGTCGATCTTGGGCTCGGCCACAAAGACAAGCTCTTCCTTCTCGCCCAATTTCAGGAAGCGGCGCACGCGCGCAACGAAATCCGTCACGTCCTCATCTGTAAAAGCATTGTCGAGCGAGAGCATGGGCTTGGCATGCCGCACCTTCTCGAAACGCTCGGCAGGCTTGGCGCCAACGCGCTTGGACGGACTGTCGGCCCGCACCAGCTTGGGGAAGCGCGCTTCGATGGCCGCATTGCGCAGGCGCAGCGCATCATATACGGCGTCCGAAATGACCGGCGCGTCTTCCTGATAATAGGCTTTGTCGTGCTCGGCGATCTGCCGGGCCAGACGCGCGAGCTCCTTCTTCGCCTCGGCTTCGGTCAGAAGATCAATGGGTTTGTCGGCAGGTTGCGCCATTGAAACGGATATAGGTTTTTCTTTCCCACGCGTCTATGCGCGGGCGCGTTTCTTGAGCGCAGGCTGAGACGCGCCGTCGGCCTCGGAGATCAGGCGGCGTGCGGCCGCGCGCGCTTCGCCGGTCACGGCCGCGCCCGACAGCATGCGGGCGATTTCCTCGGCGCGTTCGCCGTCATCAAGGCAGTGCACTGCGACGGCGTCGCCCTTGCGTGTGATGCGGAAATGGCGGGCCGCGCGAGCGGCGACCTGCGGCGAATGCGTGACCAGTAGCACCTGCGCCGTTTGCGCCAGGCGTTGCAGGCGCTCGCCGACCGCGTCGGCAACGGCGCCGCCGACGCCACGGTCCACTTCATCGAACACAAGCACGGCAGACGGGCTTGCCTGGGCAAGCGCCACTTTCAGCGCCAGCGCGAAACGCGCGAGTTCGCCACCGGAAGCAATCTTGGCGAGAGGCCCGAAGGGCGCGCCTTCGACGGTCGCTACCTCAAAACCTATGCGCTCCAGACCGTTGGCCCCCGCTTCGTCTTCGGCCAGCGCCGTCAGCGCCACGCGGAAATGCGCATTGCCAAGCTTGAGCGGCACCAGCTCGCGCGTCACCGCACTTTCCAGTTTTTTCGCCGTGGCCGTGCGTGCAGCGGACAATTTGCGCCCAACAGCAAGGAAATCGGCGCGTGCCTGCGCGACCTCCTGTTCCGCCGCAGCAAGTTTTGATCCATCGGAGTCGATCGCGGCAAGCTTGGCTTCGAATTCCGTTTGCAGCATAGCCAGCCGATCGGGCGGCACGCCGTATTTGCGCGCGGCATCGCGCAACGCGAACAACCGATCCTCGACTTTTTCCAATTTCGCGGGATCGGCTTCCAGTTTCGCCAGCAGCGACGCCAATTCGCGCTGTGCTTCTTGGGCGTGCGCAGACGCCGCTTCCAGTGCCGCCTCGGCCGCGCGCGCCGCTTCGCGGCCTTCGGGCAAGAGGCGCGTCAGCCGGCGCAGCGCCTGCGCCAGCGCCGTTTCAGCGCCGTGCTCACCACCGATGAGATCGGCAGCTCCTGAGATGTCGTCCGCGATCCGCCCCGCGTTCATCAGCAGGGCGCGGTCTGAGGCGAGTTGCGCTTCCTCGCCCGGCTGGGGCGCCAGTTGCGACAGCTCACGCACGGCATAGGTCAGATGCTCGAGCTCGCCAGCCGCGGTTGCCGCCGCGCGCTTGATTTCATCGCAACGTGCGCGCGTGGAAGAAAGCGCCTCATATGCGGCGGCCAGCGCGCTCGTCAGAGTGAAATGGCCGCCATAGGTGTCGAGCAAAATGCGATGCGTTGCCGTATCGAACAGACCACGATCGTCGGCCTGGCCGTGCACTTCCAGGAGTGCGGCGCCAACTTCGCGGGCCAGCGCCACGCTGACCGGCTGGTCGTTGATAAAGGCGCGGGTGCGACCGTCGGCCGAAATGGTGCGCCTCAGCACCAACTCGCCATCGGCCTCGAAGCCACTGTCCGCCAGCAAGGTGCGAACAGGATGTGCCTTGGGCACCTCGAAAATCGCCGTTGCCCCGCCTTGCGCCATACCCGGCCGCACACTCGCCCGCGTTCCACTGCGCCCACCGGCGGCCAAGCCCAATGCGTCGAGCAAAATGGTCTTGCCCGCGCCTGTCTCGCCCGTGAGCACGTTAAGCCCCGCGCCAAACTCGAGCGCCGCCTTTTCGATCAGGACGATGTCGCGAATGGTGAGCGACGTGAGCATCGGCTCAGAAAACCGTACGGAAGGCTTTGCTGATCCAGGAGCCTTTGTCTTCCTTAGGCGCCAGATCCGACTTGGTCAGCAATGCATAGGAATTCTGGTACCACTCGCTGCCCGGATAGTTGAAGCCAAGCACGGCGGCGGCCGTCTGCGCTTCCTTGGTGATGCCGAGCGACATATAGGCCTCGGTCAGGCGCTCCAGCGCTTCGGCGCAGTGGCTTGTGGTCTGATATTTCTCGATCACCGTGCGGAAGCGGTTGATAGCGGCAATGTACTGGCCCTTGCGCAGATAATAGCGGCCGACATCCATTTCCTTGCCGGCAAGGTGGTCGCGCGTAAGATCGGCCTTAAGCTGCGCGTCGCGCGCGTAGGGCGTGCCGGGAAAGCGTTGCGTGAGATCTTCCAGCGCCGTCAGCGCCAGCCGCGTCTTTTCCTGATCGCGGCCGACATCGACGATCTGCTCATACAACGACACAGCTTTCAGATAATAGGCGTATGGCGCGTCCTTGTTGCCGGGATGCAGCGAGATGAAACGGTCTGCTGCCGTAATAGCTTCGTCGTATTTGTTGGCCTGATAGTAACAGAACGACGACATCAAGATCGCGCGGCGCGCCCAGACGGAATACGGGTGCTGGCGCTCCACTTCGTCGAACTGTTTCGCCGCTTCGATGTATTTCTCCTTGTCCAGCAACTTCGTCGCAGCGCCGTAAATCTCTTCAACGGGCCGTTCGACGTACTCGGGCTGTTTTGCCGCGTCATCTTCAGCGCATGCGGCCAGGCCGCAGGCGAGGAACGCAGCGACGAGCACAACACGTAGCTCGGGAATTCTCAGCGACATCATTCGCACCATGGGCGCGGCGCGAGGGGCGCCGTTCAACATCTGAATGCAGTGGGGCTCCTCACCTTATGCCATTGGGCCGAACGGCCGGTCCAGAGCATCGTTGCCGATGTTCTGCACAAGCGTGAGTCGTATCAATGTGCGCACAGATCGCGTTTGAGATTGACAGATGTGCGCTTCGATTTATCTACTTTTAATAGAGTTGAATCGATGCTGCAACTAGAAAGGGAGGACGGCAAATGGACTATCTCACTGAAATACCGCCGAAATTATCGCGTCGCGTCGATGATCGCGTCGGTGCCCGCATCCGCCCGCACCGCACATTGCTTGGCCTTACGCAGGAACAGCTCGCCGCGTCGCTGAACATCTCCTACCAGCAAGTCCAGAAATACGAGACCGGTGCGAATCGCGTCAGCGCCGGCCGCCTGTTCCAGATCGCGCAACGCCTGGCCGTTGACGTGACGTATTTCTTCGAAGGACTGGATCCCGACCTGATGCCGAAAGGCTTGCCGCATGGCGGACACAACCGCATCGCGATTGATCTTGTGCGCAACTTCCTCGAAATCCAGGACGAGGACGCGCGTACGGCACTGGCCCATCTGGTCAAGACGCTGAAGGTGCGGGCGAATGAAGAGGAGAAAACCCCTACCCGCGCGAGTGAGCGCGAGAACGTCTAGACGGTTTCGTAGTTGGCCGGATTGGCGAACAGCGCGCGCAGTAGCGCGTTGTTAAGCTTGTGGCTCGAACGCCGGCCTTCATAGCGCGCGATGATGGGTGCGCCTGCGAGCTTCATGTCGCCGATGGCATCCAAAATCTTATGGCGTACGAATTCATCGGGAAAGCGCCGCAGGCCCGCGTTAAGCAGATGGTCTCCATCCAACACCAGCGTATTGGTCACACCAGCGCCGCGGGCAAAGCCGGCCGCGCGAAGTCTTTCCGCATCGCTGAGAAATCCGAATGTGCGGGCCGGCGCAATGTCTCTCTGGTAGCCCCCGGGCGAGAACGAGAACTCGAAAGTCTGGTGACCGATGGCGGCCGACTGGAATTCAATTTCATAGAAATATTCGGTGCGGGCGGCGGGGAGCAACCGCGCGCCTTCGGCGTCGTCGCCGACTATGACGGGCTTCAGCACGCGGATAGATTTGCGCGCACCGCCATTCTCGGCCAGCCCGGCTTGCTCGATGACTGCGAGATAAGACGCTGCATCACCGTCGAGAATAGGCGGCTCGGGACCGTCCACCTCGGCGATGCAGTCGTCCACTTCGGCGCCGGCCAACGCGGACAGCAGGTGTTCCACGACGCCAACACTGGCGCCGTTTTTTGAGACAACGGTGCCAAGGCGCGTCTCAGTGACGTTGGACCAAAGGGCGGGGATTTCGGCGTTTGATTGATCCAGCCGGCGGAAAACGACGCCGGTGCCGGGAGGCGCTGGTTTCAAATGAAGGCGCGCGGGCACACCTGCATGAAGAGCGATGCCTTTGGCGACTGCTTCTGATGCAAGTGTTCGGCGTGGTGTGGCCATGAACGTAGTCTAGCAGGCGGCGCGCTCCTGACCCCCTCCTATCCTCCCGCCTTTTGATAGGAGGAAATCGGAAGGCCGGAACGCACCTCTCCCTCCCCCTAAAAAGGGGGAGGGTCGGGTGGTGGTCAAAATGCCGATTGTTCCTAGTTGGACTGCCGGCGGAGGAAAGCCGGGATTTCAAAACGGTCGTCCTCGGTTGCGCCGCCGAAGAGGTCTTCCGGCGGTTTGGCCTGCGGTTCGGCCGTTTGCGGTGCTGGTTGCGGCTGCGCTGCGTGCGACCCGGGCGGTGCATGGCGCGCCATGACCTGAGCCGTCGCCCGCAGTGCGGTCGCTTGCGCACGCGTATCGATCGTTGGGTCGATACGTTCCTCGCGGCGGCCGCGGCCGAACAAGCCAAAGCGTTGCTTTTGTGGCGCTGCCATTTCCGTCACGCGGTCGCGTTGCGGCTGCGGCGGCAAAGGCTCTTCCTCGATTGCAGGCGCATCCGCGCCGCCGAGCATCAGCGGTTCGGCTGTTTCCGACACTTGGTTGAGCGCTTCGCGCATGGCGGCCTCGCGCAGCACATCGGTCTGGCGTGGCGCAGCCATCTCCTGCGCCACTGCTTCGACCTGGCGATGCACGGGGCTTGCCGCAACCGGCTGGTAAGCGCGGGCCGGCGGCACTGGCATCCGTTGCACCATCGGCTCGGGACGGCGGCGAACGGGCAGACGCTCGACATTCGCTGGCACGTCTTGCTGATAGCTTTCCGCGTCGATACCGGTCGCGACCACAGAGACCCGTACGCGCCCCTCCATGTCCTCGGCGATTGCCGAGCCGAACAGGATGTTGGCGTCGGGATCCACTTCGGCGCGGATGCGGTTCACGGCCTCGTCCACCTCAAACAGCATCAAGTCTGGCCCGCCGGTGACATTGATGAGCACCGCACGCGCCCCCTTCATGGAGACATCGTCGAGTAGTGGATTAGAAATGGCGGCTTCCGCGGCCTTTAGCGCACGGCCTTCGCCTTCCATCTCGCCCGTTCCCATCATCGCTTTGCCCATCTCGGACATCACGGTCTTGATGTCGTTGAAGTCGCGATTGATCAGGCCAGGCATGACAATGAGGTCGGTGACGCCACGCACGCCCGAATGCAGCACCTCGTCCGCCATGGCGAAGGCCTGCGCGAAAGTGGTGCGCTCATTGGCGACCCGGAACAGGTTCTGGTTCGGGATGATGATGAGCGTGTCGACATATTGCTGGAGCTCATCAATGCCGTATTCGGCGACCTTCATGCGTTTGTCGCCTTCGAAATGGAACGGCTTGGTCACCACGCCCACGGTGAGGATGCCGAGCTCGCGCACGGCGCGCGCGATGACGGGCGCCGAACCCGTGCCCGTGCCGCCGCCCATCCCGGCGGTGATGAAGACCATGTGCGCGTCGCCCAGATGCTCGAGGATTTCCTCGAGCGTCTCCTCGGCTGCCGCGCGGCCCACTTCGGGCTTGGCGCCCGCGCCGAGACCTTCGGTCAGGCGCGCGCCCAACTGACTGCGATGTTCGGCCTTGTATTGCGCCAACGCCTGCGCGTCGGTGTTGGCGACCACGAACTCCACACCCTGGAGCTTCGCGTTGATCATGTTGTTGACGGCATTGCCGCCGGCGCCGCCCACGCCAAGCACGCTGATGCGCGGCTTTAGCTCCGTGATCTCGGGAGCCCTTAGTTTAATCGGCATTTCGACCTCCTACTGTTACCTCAGGTCTTCGCCGACACCCCGCGAACGTGACTCTTATCTCCGGTCATCGTCCACTTCATTCCATCAACCGAACAAGCTTCCTGCGAGCATCCTCAGCCCGCGTTTGTGTTGCTTCACTTCCGTTCCCGCGCGCGGGTCAAGCGCCTCGGGCGCAGATGTCGCGCCCGCGATCAGCATTCCCAACACAGTCGAATAGGCCGGGCCTGCAGTCGCCGCCGCAAGGCCGGGGAATGTCTGCGGGCGCGCCATGCGCATCTGCTTATTGAGGATGCGGCCTGCCAACTCGCGCACACCGGCAAGTTGGCAGGCGCCACCGGTCAGCACGGCGCGGCGCCCGGCCGCAACATCAAAACCTTTGTCGCGAAGGCGATCGCGCACATGGGTAAGAATTTCTTCTTCGCGCGATTGGATCACGCGAGTGAGCAGCGAGCGCTTGATGCGCTGGCCCGTTTCCTCGCCCTCTTCGCCCATTTGCGGCACTTCGATCATATCGGTGCTGTTCTCGATGTCGCCGAGCGCCGAGCCATAAAGGGTCTTGATGCGCTCGGCCGCGCCCAGCGGCGTCGAGAACATGCGTGCGACGTCCGATGTCACGTGCGCGCCGCCGAGCGGAATGGAGTCCACGTGCACCAGCGCGTCTTCCATGAAGACAGCGACGGACGTCACGCCTGCGCCCATATCGATCAGCGTCGCCCCGAGCGATATCTCGTCCGGCGCGAGCGTGGAAAGCGCGCTTGCGTAGGGCGCGTAAATCTGGCGCGCGATCGTCAGATGGCAGCGCTCGACCGCGAGCCGCAAATTCTGCAACGGGCCGGACCGTACGGCGACGGCATGCACCTGAACGCCCAAGCGCTCGCAGAACATGCCGCGCGGATCGCGCACACCGCGCGCTTGATCGACGGCATACCCACAAGGCGCGGCCTGGATCATTTCATGGCCGTCTTCGCGGCAGGCGCGTTTGCCTTCGCCGATGACTTCGCGCAGATGCGCATCCGAAATCAGCGCGCCGCCGAGGCCTCGCTCGGCCCGCGCCATGACGCTTTTCGGCTGACCGCAGTTAACGGACAGGATCACATCCTGGATGCGGTGATCGGCGAGCCGCTCGGCCACCTCGACCGTTTCGCGGATGGAGTCTTCGGCCAGCTCCAGGCTGGTGACGGCGCCCGCGCGCACGCCCCGTGATTCGTGGACGGACGACCCGAGCACTTTCAGACCACCCGAATCAGCTCGCCCGATCACGCAGGCGATCTTGGAGGAGCCGACATCGAGCGCGGCGATCAAGCCGCTACGCGCCGGCGGCACCCCTAACCCATTGGTCTTGGGCCTTAATTCCCCCATCAGGCTGGCCTCTCCCGCGGCACAGGCTGCGAATCACCATTATGTAGCCGGAATATGTACGAATCGGGATAGCGCAAGTCGATGACCTCGATGGCGCGCTCCAGGACTCCTTTGTCGACGATCAATCGTTCGAGCTCACTGATCTGACTCTGCCACCCCTCTTCCGGGAGCTTCACAACGACGCGGCCATCGAGGATCAGATTCCAGCGCCGCTCAGAAATGAACTCTGCCGCCTTGAGGCGCGCAGACACGGCGCGGCTGGCCATCACAGTATCGAGCAGCGGCGCGGCCGCCTTGGGCGCACCTTTGCCCATGATCAGGGGTAGGCGATCAAACTCATCGAGACCGTCACGGGTGATGACTCCACCGGCGCGTTCGACCACCGCAACATCATTACCGTCCTTCCACAACGCGAAGGGACGCTTCTCGACAATCACGACGGAGATCGTGTCGGGGAACTGGCGGCGAACTTCCGCTTGGGCGACCCATGGCAGTTGGATAAGACGCGCGCGGACCAACGCCGGATCAATGGCGAAGATTGAATCGCCTTCGTGGATGGCCAGTGCGGCAGTAATAGCTCCCGAAGGTGTGCGCTCATTACCCTGCAAGGTGACGTGTGACACCATGAAGCCGAGCTTGCCGAACGCATTGCCAGTGGAGCGCGCAAATGAGGTATAGGCGTTTGACACGTATCCGCCCGCGACCAGTCCGGCCATTACCGCGCAAACGATAAGGGCCAGCGTGAGATACAGAACCGGATGGCGTCGCACGCGCAACGTGCCGGCGATGCGCGTGATTGCGCCCTCGTCGCGACCTCTACGGCCGCGGCCGCGTTCGGGGCGCAGCATCACCGTCTTCGCCCAACCGCGGCGCGGATTGGCGCGCGTGTTGCGCCTGCGTCTCACCGATCGCATGACGCGTCCTCCACAATCCAGCGCACCAACGCGCGGAAATTCATGCCTTTGTAAGCAGCCTGTTCGGGTACCAACGAAGTCGGCGTCATGCCGGGTTGCGTGTTGACTTCCAGAATAATAACTCGGTTCTCGCCTTTGGTGTCGTCGTAGCGAAAATCGGTGCGCGATACGCCGCGGCAGCCAAGCGCAGAATGTGCGCGTTCGGCCAGGCGCATGGCCTCTTCGGCCGCCAGAGCAGGAATTTTCGCGGGCACGACATGACGCGAACCGCCCTCGGCATATTTCGCCTCGTAGTCGTAGAAATTCGTGCTGGCGATAATCTCGGTGACCGCCAGTGCCCCGTCACCCATCACGGCGACGGTGAGCTCGCGCCCTGGCACGTATTCCTCGACCATCACATCTTCGCCCAGTGTCCATTTCTCGGAGCCGAGCTCGCCGGGCGGGCGATTGTCACCTTTGCGGATGATGAAAACGCCGACTGATGAACCCTGATCGACCGGTTTGACTACATAGGGCGGCTCCATCAGATGCGATGCGCTCGCGCGCCTGCGGTCGGCGACCAGGCTTTTCACGACGGGAATGCCCGCAGCGCAGAATACTGTCTTCGCGCGCTCCTTGTGCATGGCAAGCGCGGAGGCCAAGACGCCGGAATGGGTGTAGGGAATATGCAGAAGCTCCAGTACGCCCTGCACACAGCCGTCTTCGCCCCAGCGCCCATGCAACGCATTGAAGACGGCGTCGGGGCGCGCGTTGCGCAGCTGCTCACCGAGGTCGCGGCCGGCGTCGATCTCGGTCACGTCATAGCCTTCCTCACGCAGCGCCTTCGCGCAGGCGGCGCCAGACACAAGGCTCACTTCACGCTCGGGTGACAAGCCACCTTTCAGCACTGCGACGCGCTTGAACTTGTTCACGGCGCGCGCCCTACCCGTTTGATCTCCCATTCGAGGCTGATGCCCGATTTGGCTTTCACGCGCGCGCGCACCTCTTCGCCGAGGCCTTCGATGTCGGCGGCTGAGGCGTCACCTGTGTTGATCAGGAAATTGCAATGCATTTCAGAGACTTGCGCCCTGCCCTGGCGAAGTCCGCGGCAGCCCGACTGATCGATCAATTGCCAGGCCTTGTGACCAACCGGGTTCTTGAAGGTCGAGCCGCCGGTCCTGGTGCGCACGGGCTGCGTGGCTTCACGCTGCTCGACCAGTGCCTCCATGCGCGTGCGGATAGCGGCGGGATCATCCTTCACGCCCTGTAGCACCGCCTCGATGAAGATCAAGTTTTCCGGCGTGCCCGACTTGCGATAAGAGAACTTCATCTCGGCGAGCGAAATCGTGACCTTCTTGCCGCGTTCATCGAGTGCAGTGACCTCGACCAACACGTCCTTGATCTCCTTGCCGTAGCAACCAGCGTTCATGCGCAACGCGCCGCCAATGGTGCCGGGCACGCCCCGCAAGAATTCCAATCCGCCAATGCCAGCGTCGGCCGCCGCACGCGCCGCTGCTGCATCGAGCGCGGCCGCACCCGCGCGCACGCGCGTACCTTCGATGGCCACGCGCCCGAACGCGGCCGGCAAGCGCACCACCACGCCTGAAATGCCGCCGTCACGCACGAGAAGATTCGAACCGACGCCAATAACACTGACTTGGGTGCCTTCAGGCTTGGCGGCAAGGAACGTGGCGATATCATCAACGTCGGCAGGGCGGAAAAGAATTTCTGCCGCGCCGCCCGCGCGGAACCAGACCATGTCCTTCAGCGGCGCGTTCTCGGCATAGGTGCCGCGCACGGGTGGAAGCATGTCGCAGGGGCGCGACGCCATCACGGCTTTCCTCCCTGCGCTCGCGCCAATTCCTGCGCCCGTAATGCATCTTCCAAACTCGCGGCCCATTGGGTGATCGAGCCCGCACCGAGGCACACCACCACGCCACCTGACTTCATGAGCGGTGCAACGGCAGCTGCGAGATCCGCTTCGCCATCGATGGTCAGCACGTTGCGGTGGCCGCTGCGGCGCAGCGCGTCGGCGTAGCTGTCGCGATCAAATCCTTCGATGGGCACTTCGCCCGCCGGATAAACCGGCGCGATGATCGCAGCATCGGCGACGTTCAGGCACGAACAGAACTGGTCAAACGTATCGCGCAGGCGCGTATAGCGATGCGGCTGCACCACCGCGATTACGGGCCCCCGATAGGCTTGGCGCGCAGCTTTCAGCGCGGCCGCGATCTTGAACGGATTGTGCGCGTAATCGTCGATGATGGCCGCGCCATTCCATTCGCCCACGCGGGTGAAGCGGCGCTTGACGCCTTCGAAAGCCGTTAGCCCAGCGCGAATCTTCTCGATGTCCATGCCGAGTTGGCGCGCGACCACGATCGCCGCCAACGCGTTCTGCACGTTGTGCTCGCCCGGCATGGGCAGGCGGAAGCGCCCCAAGCTTGTCTCGCTCTTCTTGCGGCGGTCTGTGACGATGACCTCGAAATGTGAGGCGCCGTCGATAAAGCCGATGGCATGCGCACGCACATCGGCCTGCGGGCCCAGACCATAGGTGATGACGCGGCGGTCTTCGACACGACCGACCATCGCCTGCACTTCGGGGTGATCCAGGCAGAGCACGGCAAAGCCGTAGAACGGAACATTCTCGACGAATTGTTTGAAAGCGTCGCGCAGCGCGTCGAAATTCTTGTAGTGGTCGAGGTGATCGGGATCGATGTTCGTCACCACACCGACCGTCGCCGGCAGACGCAGGAAGGTGCCGTCGGATTCATCGGCCTCGACCACAACCCACTCGCCTTTGCCGAGGCGCGCGTTGGTTCCGTAGGCGTTGATGATGCCGCCGTTGACAACGGTGGGATCGAAGCCGCCCGCGTCCAGCAGCGCCGCGATCAGCGTAGTCGTGGTCGTCTTGCCGTTGGTGCCGGCCACGGCCACGCAATTCTTCAGCCGCATGATCTCGGCCAGCATTTCGGCTCGGCGCACCAGCGGCAGGCCGAGCGCGCGCGCGGTATCGAGCTCGGCATTGCCGGGCTTCACGGCCGATGAATAGACGACGACTTGCGCGTCCTTGAGGTTGCTCGCGGCATGGCCGACTGCGATAGGAATGCCGAGCTTGCGCAGACGCTTGACGTTCGCGCTCTCAGCCGTGTCGCTGCCCTGGACCTTGTATTTGAGGTTGTGCATCAGCTCGGCGATACCGCTCATACCGATGCCGCCGATGCCGATGAAATGGATCGTGCCGATGGAAAGGGGAACGCGTGTGATGCTCATGCGGCTTCCTCTCCCAGGGTTTCCACCAGATCGGCAAGCCTGAGCGCCGCGTCAGGGCGGCCGAGCTTGTGCGCAGCGGCGGCACGCTGGGCTAGCTCGGTTGGGTGATCGAACAGGGCTTCAAGGAAGCCCGCCAGCTCCTCCGGCGTCAGCTTGGGCTGCGGCACGTGCCAGGCCGCACCAGCCTTTTCCATCACCGTCGCATTGGCCGCCTGATGATCGTCGGTCGCGTAGGGATAGGGCACCAGAATGGCGGGGCGGCCGATGACGGCAAGCTCGCTTACGGTCGAGGCGCCGCTGCGGCAGATGACGAGATGCGCATTCGCCATGCGCTGTGGCAGATCGCGATAGAAGCTCGCCACATCGCATTTGATGTGGACCTTGCGATAGGCGACCGTCACGGACTCGACATCCTCGGGCCGGCATTGCTGGGTTACATCGAGGCGCGCGCGCAATCTCTCCGGTAGCATAGCCAGGCTTGCGGGAACGATTTCGCTCAGAGCGCGCGCACCCTGGCTGCCGCCGAATATAAGGAGACGGATGGGGCCACTTGTCCCTGGCGGCGCGTAGCCTGCCGCCGACAGCGCCGCCGCCTCGGGACGCACGGGATTGCCGGTTACGACGACACGCGACTGGTCCTTGGGTGCAAAGCGCAGGAAGGGAAGCGAGGCGCTGATCCTTTTCACCTTAGATATAAGGAGACGGTTGGCGCGGCCAGGCACGGCATTCTGTTCATGCAGCAAGGTCGGCAGGCCAGCGAGCCATGCCGCCGTCATCACGGGCAGGCTCGGATAGCCGCCAAAGCCCACGACCGCGCGAGGGCGAAGCCGCAGCAATTTCGCCAGCGCCGAAAAAACTCCGATCGCTATGACACCAAGCGCGGCGACGCGGCCAGGCGCCGAACGTCCGGCAAATGTCGCTGACGGCACGCGCGAAATTTCTGCGCCCGGAAAAACATCGCCGAATTTCTGGCTGCGATCATCCGTCATCACCACGATGCGGCCGCCACGGCGGGCAAGCTCGTTCGCCAGCGCTTGGGCCGGAAACAGGTGACCGCCGGTGCCGCCGGCGGCGAGGACGAACGCGGCCGTCATGGCGCGTGCTCCGGCAGGTTGGGACGCTGCCGCGTGACGGCGAGTGCAAGGCCGAGCGTCAGCGCGACAGCGAACAGCGACGAACCGCCATAAGAAACGAAGGGGAGCGTCATGCCTTTAGCAGGAAGAATGCTGAGCGCTACGCCCATGTTGATGAAGGCCTGAAAGCCGATGGCGATAGCGAGGCCCGCACCCGCAAGTTGCACAAATGGATCGCGCGCTTTCGATGCGCGCAGCAGCAAGCGGATGGTGACAACGCCGAACAGAACGGCAATCAGCCCGCACAGCACGAGGCCGAATTCCTCGCCCGCGACCGCATAGATAAAGTCGGTGTGCGGATCGGGCAGCCGGTATTTGATGACGCCTTCGCCGGGGCCCACGCCCGCGATGCCACCGCTTTCGAACGCCCTCAGCGCCAGACCCGTCTGATAACCCGTGCCGGCCTCGAAGAACTGCGTGATGCGCTCGCGCACATGCGGGTGCGAGACGTAAGCCAACAAGGCCAGCACGGCGCTGCTCCCGCCCAGCGCCGCAAGCCAATAATAAGGAAGCCCCGAAAAGAACAGCATGGCGACGCAGATGACCACAAGCAACGCCGTCTGCCCGACGTCAGGCTGCAACAAAAGAATGGCAACCGCTGGCGCAAGCAGAACCAGCGTCACCAGCTCGCCAGGGAAGCCGCGTTTGAGTTTGTCGGCCAGGAACGTCGCCGCAAGAATGGCGAAAGCGGGCTTGAGGAACTCTGAGGGCTGCAGTTTGAACGCGCCAAATTCCAGCCAGCGATGCGCGCCATTCACCTCGCCGCCGCCCAAGAGCGCCAAGCCGGCGCCGATCAGCGCGAGTCCGAACAGTGCTGCCGCAAAGATGCGAATGTTTTTCGGATCGAGCAAGGACGTGACGATCAGGATGCCGCCAGCGGTTGCGGCGAAGGCAACCTGCTTCAGCGCATAACGGAAATCGCCGGCGATGGCGGCCGAGCCGGTTGCTGCCGGGCTCGCCGCGAAAGCGAGCACCAGGCCAATGGCAATGAGAGTCAGCACGCAGGCCAGCGCCACGCGGTCGATAGTCCACCACCAGCGCGCGACGCCGCTACTGTCGGTGCGCGAGAAGCTCATGCGCTCACCTTCGCGTTGCGCTTGGTGGCTTCCACCATGGCCTTGACGGCCGCACGGAACATATCGCCCCTTTGCTCGTAATCCTTGAACTGGTCGAACGAAGCACAAGCGGGCGACAACAGCACAACTGGCTCCGGAGCGCCGCCAGCGCGCGCATCGTCGTAGGCCGCACTCAATGCGCGATCGAGCGTGCTCGACTGAACGTTCGCCACCTTGCCGAGCGTTGCCCCAAAAGCCTGCGCAGCTTCGCCGATCAGATAGGCCTTGCGGATGCGCGGGAAAAACGGTGCGAGGCTGGCGATGCCGCCTTCCTTCGGCCGGCCGCCAGCAATCCAGTAGATGTCCGAAAAACACGCCAACGCACGCGCTGCGGCGTGGGCGTTTGTCGCCTTCGAGTCGTTGATGAAGCGCACCTTGCCGATACGGCCCACCTCTTCGATGCGATGAGGGAGGCCCGCAAAGCGCTGGATGACATTGGCGATAGAGCGGCGGTCCTTCACCAGGCGCCCAACAGCGGCATAGGCGATTGCCGCGTTCTGCCAGTTGTGCGCGCCAGGCAAGTGCGCGGCCGTGGTGAGATCACACACTTGCGTCGCAGGCCCGTTCCACGCGTCGTACAGCTTACCGTCTACGACGAAGATACCGCGGCCAAGGACCTTGCCTACCGATACAGCCACCGCTTCCGGTGTTACCGCCGCCGCAAGCCGCGTGTAGATCGACGCGGAATGCGGATCGTCCACGCCTACAACGATGTGGCCGTCTTTCTTCGCGTGCTCGAGCAGGCGTGTTTTCACGCTGGTGTAACTCTCCATCGTGCCGTGGCGGTCGATGTGATCGGGCGTGAGATTGGTCAGCACGGCAACGCTTGGCATGAGGCTGGGCGAGAGATCGATCTGGTAGGACGAGACTTCCAGCACATAAACTGTGTTCGCTGACGGCGCCGCCAGATCGAGCGCGGGCTTACCAATATTACCGCCGACCTGCGCAGAAAAGCCGCACGACTGCAGGATGTGGCCGATCAGCGCTGTGGTGGTGGATTTGCCGTTGGTGCCGGTGACTGCGATCACGGGCGCGACATTGGCCAGCGCCCGCGCAAACAACTCGATGTCGCCGATGATTTCTGTATCGTGTCCACGCGCGTGGACAACAATCGCATGCGGTGCGGGATGGGTAAGCGGTACGCCCGGGCTCAGCACCAGCGTCTTCACCTGCGGCCACGGCCATTTTTCCCAGGGCGCGACTTCGGCGCCGAGCTTGGCGGCTTCGGCACGCGCGTCTTCCTTGTCGTCCCAGGCGAAGACGCGCGCTTCACCCGCCTTGAGCGCACGCACGGACGACAGGCCCGAGCGCGCCAGCCCGAACACGCCAACCGATTGCCCTGCGAAATTGCGCGTTGCGATCATCGCCTCATCTCAACTTCAGCGTAGAGAGACCGATCAGCGCCAAGATCACGGCTACAATCCAGAAACGGATGACGATCGTCTGCTCCTTCCAGCCCAATTGTTCATAGTGATGGTGAATGGGCGCCATCTTGAACACGCGCTTGCCAGTGGTCTTGAACGAGATCACCTGCACGATCACCGAGAGCGCCTCGACCACGAACAGCCCGCCGACAATTCCCAGCACGATCTCGTGCTTGGTGGCGACGGCGACCGCGCCCAGCAGGCCGCCCAGCGACAGCGAACCCGTGTCGCCCATGAAGACCATGGCCGGCGGCGCGTTGTACCAAAGGAAGCCCAGTCCCGCGCCGATCAACGCGCCCAACAGCACGGTGAGTTCTCCCGTACCCGCGACGTAATGCAGCTGCAAATAGTCGGCGAACTTTATGTTGCCGACGAGATAGGCGATGAGCAGGAACGTTGCAGCCGCGATCATCACAGGAACGATGGCGAGGCCGTCGAGACCATCGGTCAGGTTGACGGCGTTGGATGCGCTGACGATCACAAGCGCGCCGAAAATGATGAAAAAGCCGCCGAGGCCGATCAGCACATTCTTGAAAAATGGCAACGCCACCGCGCCCGACAGCGGCGTCTCCTGAAGCGTCATGATCCACAGCACGGCGGCAGCGGCCACGACAAATTCGCAGAGAAGCTTCACCTTGCTTCGTACGCCTGCCGGCGAGCGCTTGGAGACCTTGAGGTAATCGTCGGCGAAACCAAGCACCCCATAAGCGACCGTCACTGCCAGGACGGCCCATACATATCTATTGGACAGATCGCCCCACAGCAGCGTGGAGATGATGACCGAGACGAGGATCAAAAGCCCGCCCATTGTCGGCGTACCCTGCTTCTCGACGATGTGGCGTGCTGGTCCATCGGTGCGAATGGGCTGACCCTTCCCCTGATGCTCTTTCAGCGAGCGAATGATCGCCGGCCCCAGCACGAAGCTGACCAGGATCGCGGTCATGATCGAACCACCCGTGCGGAACGTCAGATAGCGGAAGACGTTGAAGATCTCGAAACGATCCGCCAACGGCACCAGAAAATGATAGAACATGTTCCCCCTCTACGCGGCCGCCGCCCCGCCCCCGTTGCTGCTGAGCGCCTTCAACGCATCGATGATCACCGACATGCGGCTGCCGAATGAACCTTTGACCAGCACGATGTCGCCCGCGTGCAAGGCGCCCGTGAGCCGCGGCGCTAGCTCGGCGGACGTCTTGGCGTATGCGCCCTTGCGTGAAGCGGGCAACGCCTGCCACAGCGCCTCCATCCGCGGGCCGCAGAGATAGACCTGATCGGCGCGCGCCGCGTCGATATCCTTGGCGAGACTCGCATGCAGCGCCGAGGCGTCCGTGCCGAGTTCCAGCATGTCTCCCAGAACAGCGATGCGCCGGCCGCGCGTGTGGGCTGCTGCGAGTAGCCCAAGTGCTGCAGCCATGGAAACCGGATTGGCGTTGTAGCTTTCATCGATCACGTCGATGCCGCCACTCTTGGCCAGCACCGTAAAGCGCGCGCCACGGCCCTTGAGCGGCGAGAATTCGGCGAGCGCCTGCGCCGCATCCTTTATGTCCGCGCCGAGTTCGCCGGCCGCGAGCAAGGCCGCGACGGCGTTCATGGCGACGTGCTGGCCTTGCGCGCCAAGCCGGAAGACCGCTCGCGAGCCCTGGATGTCCGCCGTCACCTTCTGGCCGTCGTCATCGGGTTGCGCCGAGACCAAACGCGCGTCAGCGTCAACCTTCGTCCCAAACGTCAGGACATTCCTCACACCGAGCTGGCGCGCGTGGTTGGAGAGACGGCCGGCGTGGGGATTGTCGGCCGGTATCAGCGCCGCGCCGGACGGCTCCAACCCTTCGAAGATTTCCGCCTTGGCATCGGCGATCTTTTCCACGGTGCCGAAATATTCGAGATGCGCGGGCGCCACCGTGGTGACGAGCCCCACATGCGGTCGAACCTGTTTGACCAGCGCGCGGATCTCGCGTTCGTGATTCATGCCGATCTCGAACACGCCGAATTTCGTGTCGCGGCGCATGCGCGCGAGGCTCAACGGCACGCCCCAGTGATTGTTGTAGGACGCAGCTGATGCCGCGACCGTCCCTGCGCGCGCCAGCATCAGCCGCAACATTTCTTTTGTGGTGGTTTTGCCGGCGCTGCCCGTGACAGCGACGATGCGCGCGTGCGTGCGTGCGCGTGCGGCGCGCCCGACGGCTTCCAATCCTTTTTGCGTGTCCTGCACGGTCAGCAGCGCCGTGTTATCGGGCAGGCCCTCAGGCTTTTGTGAAACCAGCGCTGCTGCAGCGCCTTTTTTGAAGGCATCGGCCACGAACGCGTGTCCATCGCGCTCGCCTTTAAGAGCAATGAACAACGCGCCCTTTTCTAGCGTGCGCGTATCGATGGAGACGCTGCTTGCGGCCCATTCGCGCGAACTCATGCCATTGGTCGCGGCCATCGCCTCCTGCGAGGTCCAGAGCGCGCTCATGCCACCACCCCGCCCAGCGATCTGGCCGCCGTGATGGCCTCGTCCCTGTCCGAGAAGGGGCGCGTTTCGGTGCCGATGATCTGACCCTGTTCGTGGCCCTTGCCCGCGATGATCAGCGCATCGCCCGTCTTCAATCCGGCGATTGCTGTGTGAATGGCCTCGGCCCGGTCGGCAATCTCTCGCGCGCCAGAACAGCCGGCCAAGGCTTCGCGGCGGATGGCGGCGGCATCTTCGCTGCGCGGATTGTCGTCGGTGACAATCACCGCATCGGCATTTTTTTTGGCCGCGGCGGCCATCAGCGGACGCTTGCCCTTGTCGCGGTCGCCGCCGCAGCCGAAGACAAGATGCAGTCTGCCCTTCACGTGCGGGCGTAACGCAAGCAGCACGGCTTCCAGCGCATCCGGCGTATGCGCATAGTCCACATAGATTGGCGCGCCTGATTTTGCGCGCGCGACCAACTGCAGCCGTCCCGGCGCGCCCTGCAACTTTTCCAATGCGGCAAAAACTTTGTCGTCGCTCTCGCCAAGACCGAGTGCCAGCGCAGCAGCCACCAGCACGTTCGAAACCTGAAACGATCCGGGGAACGGTAGTTGCAGCGCGCGATTACGTCCGTTGTATTGGACAGTGACACGCTGACTGTGCGGATCAACCACGTGCTCGACGATGTGCAGGTCTTTGCCCTTCGCGCCGACAGTCAGCAGACGCAGTTGTCGGCGCTTCGCCACGGCAATGAAATCCTCGGCGTCGGCTGCATCGGCATTCACGACGGCCACGCCATCGGACTGCAGCACGTCCGCGAATAGGCGCAGCTTAGTCGCCAGATAGTGTTCTTGCGTCGGATGATAATCCATGTGGTCGCGCGTGATATTGGTGAAGGCAGCGCCCTTCACGCGCACGCCGTCGAGGCGAAACTGATCGAGACCATGGCTGGATGCCTCCATGGCGAGATGCGTAACGCCGGCGCGTTTCAGTTGCGCAAGCTCGGCGTGCAGGCCAATGGGATCAGGCGTGGTCTGCGTCAGTGTCTTCTCGCCCGAAGGCGATATGACGCCGATGGTGCCGAGGCTCGCGGCTTTCCGCCCCGCTGCTTCCCAGATCTGACGCAAAAACACGGTCGCCGACGTTTTGCCATTCGTTCCGGTGACCGCGGCGATTACATCCGGCTGTGCGGCATAAAAATCGGCGGCGAGCAGCGCAAGTTTGCGCCGCGGATTGGCATCGGCAATGAAGCGCACGCCAAGCGCCCGCGCTTCCTCCGCCACGTCGGGGGCACCCAGCACAGCCACTGCGCCGCGCTTTACCGCATCCGCCATGAAACGGGCGCCGTCGGCCTTGCCGCCGGAGAGCGCCGCGAACAGGAATCCTGGCCGCACGTCGCGGCTATCGGCCGCGAGGCCGCGAAATTCCTGTACCGTTTGGGACACGCTTTCACTCACTCCAGAAGGGCCTCACCATCGCCCGCGATTATGGTTCCTTTGTGGATTCTCGTTGGCCTTCTGCGGCCGCCACCGCGTCATTGCGCGGCATGCCTAAGAGCGGCGCAATTCGGGCGATGACGCGTCCCGCGACAGGCGCGGAAGTATAGCCCGCCGTGGCGAAGCCCGACGTGTCTTTCGTGCCCTTCGGCTCGTCCAGCATGACGAAGACGAGGTACTGCGGCGCCTCGATCGGGAACACGCCGCAGAAGGAGGAAATCAGGCTCTTGTGCGCGTAGCCATGACCTTGCGCCTTTTCCGCGGTGCCGGTCTTGCCGCCGATATCGTAGCCCGGAACATCGGCATTTCTACCAGTGCCCTCCGTGACCACAAGGCGCATAAGACCGCGCATGGCGGCGCTGGTTTTCTCGGAGATCACCCGTTCGCCCGCTTGAGGCTTGTCGTGCCTGAGAAAGGTCGGCGTGATCCGCGTCCCACCGTTAACCACAGCAGCGGCGGCGGCCGCGAAGGATAGCGGGCTGACCGAGATGCCGTGGCCGAACGAGATGGTGGCAGTTTCGACGTCCTTCCAGTGCGAGGGTGTGAGCGGCGCGGCGCTTTCGGGTAGTTCGGTTTTCGCCGGTTTCAGCAGGCCCATGCGCTTAAGAAAAGCACGCTGGCGGTCGGGCCCTGCTCGCATGGCGATCTGTGCCGTGCCGATGTTTGAGGATTCCGAGAACACGCGGGCTGCCGTGAGTATCGGGCCGAGCTTGTGTGAGTCCTCGATGGCATAGCGACCCATCTGAAGCGGCTTGCCGACATTGAATGTCTCGTCGAGGCGGATGGAGTGTTCATCGACCGCTTCAGCGAATGAAAAAATCTTGAAGATGGAGCCTAGCTCGTAGACATCCTGCGTCATGCGGTTGCGCATCGCATCGGGCGAGATGGGGCTGCGCTGATCCGGCTCGTAGTTCGGCAGTGAGACGAGTGCGAGCACTTCGCCCGTGTGCACATTCATCACGATGCCGCCCGCCGCTTTGGCTCCGAAGGTCGCCTGCCCTTCGGCCACTTCGCGCGCCAGCGCGTATTGGATCCGCATGTCGAGCGAGAGCTGGATCGGGCCCCCGGCATTGCTCAGCAGACGGTCCAAGCCGAGCTCGAGGCCCGAGACGCCATGCCCGTCGATATCCACCTGGCCTATGGCGTGAGCGACAGCGCTGCCGCCGGGGTAATAACGGCGATAGCTGTCTTCGAAGGTGAGGCCGGGCAGCCCTAGCTGCATCGCCGCATCTTGTTCCGCCGGCGTCAGTGCGCGCTTTACCGCGACATAGCCACGCCCGGAGGCGAACGCACGCGCGAGACGCGCTTCATCGCTACCGATGGCGGCCGCAAGATCGTGCGCGGCCATGTCGGGCAATTGGGCCGGGCGTGCATAGAGATCGCGCACGGGCAGATCACGCGCGATCAGCACGCCATTGCGATCGACGAGATCCGCGCGCAGCGCAATGGCTCTGTCATGACCCGATGTTGCAGCCACGGCGTTGCCAAACAGCGCCACATCGATCAGGCGCGCGCAGATAAGGGCGAAAGCGAAGGCGCAGAAAATCGCTGCGAGCGCAATGCGTCCCCGAACAAGGTTGAGGGGGGCGGAACCAGCGCGCATGACCTCACATGCCGGTCCGGAAGGCGACGACCTTGAGGCCCGCTTGCGCCGGCATCGGCACGATCGCTTTGGCTGTGCGCACCGGCTCATCCGCAAGCGGCCGATTCTTGTGCGGCAGCAGCGCCAGCGAGGAAAGCTCAATCGATGGCCGGTCGGCGAGAGCGAGATGACGCTCGGCCAGCGCGGCGATACGCGCCGGTTGCGTCGCGCGCGCCCATTCCGCGCCGAGCACCGCCATGGTGCTGCGCTCCCGCGTGATAGCCCGCTCGGTCACCGCGAGGTCGGCGCTGGCGACGCGCGCTTCCTCGGCGATGCGATAGAGGCCAAGACAGACCAGGCCGGTCACGAGGATGAAGGCGAAGTTGAGCGTGCGCATCATGCTGGCCTCCTAGGCGGCGAGCTCGCTCCACGCGGGCGCCGAGGTGCGCTCGGCCGCGCGGAGTCTTGCGGAGCGGGAACGGGGATTGGCTTCGATTTCGCTTTTGCGTGGGGTGCGGGGCGATGGCGGCAAAAGACGAAAGGTGGGCGCGCGGCCTGCCCCTTGGTCCGGCGCATGACGCGACGCGCGGGGGTTTTTGCCCGCGCGTTCGGTAAGGAAGCGTTTGACGATGCGATCTTCGAGACTGTGGAAAGCGACCACCGCAAGCCGGCCCATGGGCTTGAGCATGCGTTCCGCCGCTTCCAGCCCGCGCTCGAGTTCGCCCAATTCGTCGTTCACATGGATGCGCAATGCCTGAAAGGTGCGCGTCGCTGGATGGATGGCCTGCTTGCGCGCAGCCGGGCCCAGCGCCTTCTCGACGATCTCGGCTAGCGTGCGCGTGCGCGTGATGGGGCGAGCGGCAATGATGGCCCGGGCGATGGCCCGGGCGCGCTTCTCTTCGCCGTAACGGCGCAGGATGTCGGTCAACTCAGATTCCGTGAGCGTATTCACGGCGTCGGCGGCCGTGCGCCCTTTTGTGCTCATGCGCATGTCGAGCGGACCATCGGCCATGAATGAGAACCCGCGGCCGGCATCGTCGATCTGGTAAGAGGACACGCCGACGTCGAAAGCAACGCCGTCGGCCTGCACGGGAACCAGCGTATCCATTTGCGAGAAACAGCCTTCGATCAGCATGAGCCGGTCGCCGAAACGCGTTGCGAGCGCGGCGCCGCGCGCGATCGCCTCATGATCGCGGTCGATGGCATAGACCACACATTGGGCGCGGCTCAGCAGGGCTTCCGTGTATCCACCGCCGCCAAACGTGGCGTCGACATAAATGGCGCCGTCGCGCGGGGCGAGAATTTCGACCACTTCGTCCAGCATCACCGGAACATGTTTCGCGGCCCTGCTCATGAGCGGCTCTTGCGGGCGAGATCGAGGCGCGCGCGTTCGACCGGCGCGAAGCGCTCGGGGTCCCACATTTGGAATTTGCGGCCCATGCCGACGAAGGTGACACGCTCGCCAACGTGTGCGTGCGTGATAAGCGCTTCGGGCAGCGTCACGCGGCCCTCGTCGTCGAGAGAGAGAAGCTGGCTCTGCGAGAGAATTGCGTGCGCGCGGGCGTCGTGCTCCTCGCTGAAAAACGGATCGAGCGAGTCCAGCCTGGCGGTCACTTCAGTGATCAGCGCATGGCCAAAACATTCGATCGCGGGTGAGGCAAACGAGGGAAAGCAGTAGACGCCCGGCGTGTTCTGCGCAGCTAGGATTTGGCGAAAGGGCGCGGGGATGCTGACGCGGCCTTTGGCGTCCAGTTTGTTGGTCACCGTCGAGACGAACGGCTGCACTTTCGGCTTACGCCCCCGCTCCCAAACGACAGAGCCGAAGAGGCCCGCCTAGCCGCCCAAAAGTAGCGGATGGGATTACATGGGGTATCATGGGAAAACGAAGCCAGTCAACGAAAAAACCTAGGACTTATATGGACTTGCTGGACTACTACTTGGGCTCGTCTGTGCTCGACATACAAATTCGTTAGAACAAATGAGAAACTCAGTACAGACCAAGTAATTACCACGTATCAGGGTAAATAATCAGCTAATGAATTCTGTTCTTGCTATGTTCTGATACACATGTTCCTTCACCCCTTATGGCGACGAAATTCTCAGAACAGCCAGACTTAGACACCGTCGCTAGTTGGTTGCGAGACCGAGAAATACGGACAACGCGGTTTCCAATCAAAGATACACGCGTATCTAAGACGCCTGACTTCAAGCTTTGGCGTAAGGCAAAGCTCGTTGCCTTCTGCGAGGTCAAGTCACCCAATGATCCGTGGCTCGACGATATGCTCGCTGACGCATCTCCATTCGAGATCGTTGGGGGCGCTCGCAACGATCCTACTTACAATCGACTCGTACGACTTATCAATAAGGCGGATCGGCAATTTGTGGAGGTGAATGGGGCAAGGCTGAAGCTGAATATTCTAGCCTACGTAAATCACGACACACACTCTGATGTGAACGATTTATATGCCGTGCTTAGAGGATACATCCGCACTAATTCGGGCGATCGCATACATATACGAATCAAAAATCGAGCGTTTAATGAAGCTAAGCAGAGGATCGACGCGCATATCTGGTTTGACGCCAAGTTAGACCGTGAACCGCACATAGTTATAAACTCAAGCGATCATTTGCGAAGCACCCGGACTAAACAGCTCCTAAAGGTCGCGCCTACACAGAACATCATGGCATGAGTGCCAGTCGATGGAAGATGAGCGTCAGATGGCCTGTAAGCCGGGTTCTGTTCCTGCTTCGCGCAAGGCTCCGCAAGAGATGGCCATTCCTCTGGGATGTGCGTCGCCGCACACCTCACGCGACCTACCCGGACGGCGATCCGGAAACAGATCACGTGCCGTCCCTATTTGGTCTTGCTCCCGGTGGGGTTTGCCAAGCCGCCTCTGTTGCCAGAGACGCGGTGCGCTCTTACCGCACCATTTCAACCTTGCCGCGGCTTTAGGCCGGTAGGCGGTGTCATTTCTGTGGCGCTATCCCTGGGGTCGCCCCCGGCGGATGTTATCCGTCACCGTGTTTCCGTAGAGCCCGGACTTTCCTCCAGTCCTTCTTGCGAAGGGCCAGCAGCCATCCGGCCATCTGACGCGCCTTGAAACTACGTCATTCCCGGCCAGCGAGCAACGCGAGCGCGAGCCGGGAAGGAACCCATGGATGGCCGGGTCGCGCTGCGCTGCCCGGCCATGACGATGTTTTTATTGCAATGCCAGATCAACGGCGGCCAAAGCGTGGATTTCCGTGGTGTCGAACAACGGCACTTTCGCGTCCTCGGCCTTCACCAGCAGCGGGATTTCCGTGCATCCCAGGATGATGGCCTGCGCGCCGTTCTGGACCAGGCGCGCGATGATCGCACGGAATTCGCCACGCGATTTCTCGTCAATCTTGCCGCGCACCAGCTCCTGGTAGATCACGCGATGCACGAGCGCGCGGTCCTTGGCATCGGGCACCAGCACCTCGATACCGTGCCGTTCGCGCATGGGCCCTTTGTAGAAATCTTCCTCCATCGTATAGGCCGTGCCGAGCAGGCCGACACGCGTAAGCCCGGCCTTCTTTATTTTCTCGGCCGTCGGATCGGCGATGTGCAGGACGATCAGCTGCGTTTGCCATGAGACCGCTTCGGCAAAACGGTTCATCGTATTGGAGCAGATGACGATGAAATCGGCGCCGCCACGCGCAAGCTGCTTGCCGGCCGCGATCATCATGTCGCGCGCGTCGTCCCAGCGGCCCCTCACCTGCAACTCCTCGATCTCGCCGAAATCGAACGAGTACATCAGCGTCTTGGCCGAGTGCGTGCCACCCAGGCGGCGCTGCATCTCGCGATTGATGATGCGGTAATACTCGGCCGACGACTCCCAGCTCAGCCCACCGATCAGGCCGGTGGTCTTCATGCGCCGTCCAGCTTGGCGAGCAGCGCGGCCAGAATGGACTCGCACTCGGCGTCGAAGACGCCGTCGAGTTTCGCCGGGCGGAAGTGGCGCTGAAAAGCAATGATCACCTTGTCCAGGGATGCTTCGGCATCGGGCCGAATGCCGTAGCCATAACGGCGCAGGGCTTTCTCGTGCGAGACGGGCAGCACGGCGTGGCTTGCCTTCGGCCACAGCCCGATGCCCGCGGCCGCCAGTTGCTGCCAGGGGAACAATTCGCCCGGATCTTCCTTGCGATCCGGCGCCACGTCGGAATGGCCGACCACGTTGCGCGCCGGAATCGCATGGCGTGAGAGAATGTCTCTAGACAGCACGATGACCGCGTCGATCTGCTCCAGCGGAAACGTGCGATAGCCCCATTCGTGGCCGGGATTGACGATCTCAATGCCGATGGAGTTCGAATTGATGTCCTTCGCGCCCGCCCACCACGAGATGCCCGCGTGCCGCGCGCGGCGATCCTCTGACACGTGGCGATAGATCGTGCCGTCCTCGTCCACCGTGTAGTGCGAACTCACCTTGGCTTCGGGGTCGCAAAGTCGATGGAGCGCCGCTTCCGCGGTTTTCATGCCGGTGTAGTGCATGACCAGTACGTCCACCTTTGTTCCGGGCGGGCGCGCATCGTGATTTGGTGACGGACGTTCGACAAATTTGAGCAAGGTGTATCCCCAGTGGACCGCATGGAAGCAATAGGCCACTCCGCCGTCAATGCGAGGGGGCTGCAATGCTAGACGGCGGCGCGCGTCACGCGCGGGTCGTAGTTCAGTATCGGCGCGAGCCAGCGTTCTGCCTCGGCCACTGTCCATCCCTTGCGGCGCGCATAATCCTCGACCTGATCGCGCTCGATCTTGCCCACGCCGAAATACCGGCTTTCCGGATGGCTGAAGTAGAGCCCTGAGACGGATGACCCCGGCCACATGGCAAAATTCTCGGTGAGTTTCACGCCGATCTTTTTCTCGGCGTCGAGCAGACCGAACAGCATGGCCTTTTCGGTGTGGTCGGGTTGCGCCGGATAACCGGGCGCGGGCCGGATGCCGCGATAGGCTTCGGCGATCAGCTCTTCATTGCTGAACTTCTCGTCCGAGGCAAAGCCCCAGAATTCCTTGCGCACGCGCTGATGCATGCGCTCGGCAAAACTTTCGGCCAGACGGTCGGCCAGCGACTTGAGGAGAATGGAACTGTAATCGTCCTTGTCGGCTTCGAAGATCTTGGCGCGCTCCGGCTCGCCGAAGCCTGTCGTCACCACAAAACCGCCGATGTAATCCCTTCTTCCGGCCGCCCTCGGCGCGACAAAATCGGCGAGCGCCAGGTTGGGGGATTCACGCTCTCGCGCCATCTGCTGGCGCAGGGTATGGAAGACGGCCAAGGGCTTCGCACGTTTTTCATCGCCAAAAATCGCGATGTCGTCGCCCTGTGCTTCGGCCGGCCATAACCCGATCACGGCACGCGCGGTCAGCCATTTCTCCACAATGGCGCGCTTCAGCATCGCTTGCGCATCATTGAACAGCGAACGTGCCGCGGCGCCAGCCTTCGCATCATCCAGAATGGCGGGATAGCGGCCCTTCATTTCCCAAGCCTGGAAGAACGGCGTCCAATCGATCGTGGCGACGATATCCGCCAGATCGTAGTCGTCGAAGGCACGCACGCCGACGAAGCCGGGCTTGGGCGGCGTGTAGTTGGTCCAATCGAGCTTCAGGCGGTTGGCGCGCGCTTCGGCGAGTGTCAGGCGACGCGCGCGCTCGCGTGTGCCGGCATGACCTTCGGCGATGCGCGCATATTCCTGGCGCACGTCTTCGATGAAGGTGACCTTCGAATCCTTGCCCAGCAACGTGGACACGACACCTACAGCGCGCGAGGCGTCGTTGACGTGAACGGTTTGACCGCGGCGATAATTGGGATGGATTTTCACGGCCGTGTGCACGCGGCTGGTCGTGGCGCCACCGATCAAGAGCGGAATGTCGAAGCCTTCGCGCTGCATTTCGGCCGCGACGTGACACATCTCGTCGAGCGACGGCGTGATCAGGCCCGAGAGCCCGACAACGTCCACCTGCCTGGTGCGCGCCGTATCGAGAATCCGTTGGGCCGGAACCATGACACCGAGATCCTCTACCTCATAGCCGTTACATTGCAGCACGACGCCCACGATATTCTTGCCGATGTCGTGCACGTCGCCTTTGACGGTGGCGAGCAGGACGCGCCCCGCGGCTTCGCGTCTTGAGCCCGATTTTTCTGCCTCCATGAACGGCACGAGATGCGCGACCGCTTTCTTCATCACGCGCGCGGACTTGACCACCTGCGGCAGAAACATTTTTCCCGAGCCGAACAGATCGCCAACCACGTTCATGCCGGCCATCAGCGGTCCTTCGATCACATCGAGCGGACGCTTCGCTGCTAGGCGCGCTTGCTCGACGTCTTCGATCACGTGATCGGCAATGCCCTGGACGAGCGCATGCGTCAGGCGCTCGCCCACTGGGAGCGACCGCCACGCGGCATCGGCTGCAGTCTGCTCGACCTCGCCTTCGCCGCGATATTTTTGGGCCAGCTGTAGCAACCGCTCGGTGGCGTCGGCGCGGCGATTGAGCAGCACGTCCTCGCATGCGTCGCGCAGCTCCGGAGGGATTTCGGCATACACCGCGAGCTGGCCGGGATTGACGATGCCCATATCCATGCCGGCCTTGATGGAGTGATAGAGGAAGACCGAGTGCATGGCGCGACGCACGGGCTCGTTGCCGCGAAACGAGAACGAGATGTTGGAGACGCCGCCGGACACATGGCTGAACGGCAGGCCCTGGCGGATGCTCGTGGCCGCATCGAAAAAGGCGCGCGCGTAATCGTTGTGCTCTTCGATGCCGGTGGCGACAGCGAAAATGTTCGGATCGAAAATGATGTCTTCTGCCGGGAAGCCGACCTTCTCGGTGAGAATCTCGTAGGCGCGGCGGCAGATCGCAAACTTGCGTTCCGCCGTTTCGGCCTGACCTTTTTCGTCAAACGCCATCACAACGACGGCGGCGCCGTAGCGCATGACTTTCTTCGCCTGCTCGATGAACGGCCCCTCGCCCTCCTTCAAGCTGATCGAATTGACGATCGGTTTGCCCTGCACGCATTTGAGGCCGGCCTCGATCACGCTCCATTTCGAGGAATCGATCATCGCAGGCACGCGCGCGATGTCGGGCTCGCCGGCGATCAGGCTCAGGAACCGCTGCATGGCAGCTTCCGAATCAATCAGACCTTCGTCCATATTGATGTCGATAATCTGCGCGCCATTTTCGACCTGGTTGCGCGCCACATCCAGCGCGCCTTCGTAATCCTCGGCCGTAATAAGTTTGCGGAACTTGGCCGAACCCGTGATGTTGGTGCGTTCGCCGATATTGACGAAGTTGCTGTCGGGGGTGAGCGTAAACGGCTCGAGGCCGGAGAGCCGCAAGAGCCTCGCCTTCTCGGGAACCCTGCGCGGCGCGACGCCGGCGACCGCTTCTTTCAATGCCGCAATGTGTGCGGGCGTCGTACCGCAACAACCACCGACGACATTGAGCAACCCCGCGCGCGCGAATTCGCCCAGCATCGCCGCCATGATCTCTGGGGTCTCGTCATAACCGCCGAACGCATTGGGCAGACCCGCATTGGGATGCGCGCTCACCAGCGTGTCGGCGCAAGCCGAGAGATCGGCGACATGGGGGCGCAATTCCTTCGCGCCCAGCGCGCAGTTGAGGCCGACGGCAAAGGGTCGCGCGTGACGGATGGAATGCCAAAACGCTTCGACCGTTTGCCCCGTCAGCGTGCGGCCTGAAAGATCGGTGATGGTGCCCGAGATCCAGATAGGCAGGCGCTCGCCGGTTTGATCGAATGCCTCCTCAATGGCGTAGATCGCAGCCTTGGCATTCAGGGTGTCGAAAATGGTTTCGACCATTATGAGGTCGGCGCCGCCCCGGATCAGCGCCAACGCAGCCTCGCGATAGGCGACGCGCAGCGTGTCAAAGGTCACGTTGCGGAAAGCGGAGTCGTTCACATCGGGCGATAGGGACGCCGTGCGGTTGGTCGGGCCCAGTACGCCCGCAACGAGCCGCGGATGATCGGCGGTGGACGCCGCATCGCACGCCGCACGCGCGAGCCGCGCCGCCGCTTCGTTCAATTCCGGCACCAGTCCTTCCAGCTCGTAATCGGCCTGCGCGATCGAAGTCGAGCTGAACGTATTGGTCTCGATGATGTCGGCGCCTGCCTTCAGATAGGCGTCGCTGATATCGCGCACGATTTGAGGCTGAGTCAGTGTAAGCAGGTCGTTGTTGCCCTCCAGCTGGCAAATATGATCGGCAAAGCGCTTGGCGCGGATATCGCCTTCGTTCAGACGGTAGCCCTGGATCATCACGCCCCACGACCCATCGAGCAGCAGAATGCGCTTGCGGGCCTCAGCCTTCAGCCAAGCGATGCGTTTCTGCCGCTCGCTCATACGGCGTTCTCGACCGACGTCAGGCCCAGCATGGTGCAGACCTCGTAAGTGAGATCAGCCTGATTGAGCGTGTAGAAGTGGAATTTGTCGAAGCCGAGTTTGGACAGCACCACCACTTGCTCGGTCAACACGCTGGTGGCCACACGCTTGCGGCCTTCGCTGTCGTTCTCGAGGCCCTCATAGCGGCGCGCGAGTGAAACAGGAATGCTTGCGCCGCAACGCGCAGCCATGCGCTGGACACCTTTGAAATTCGTTGTGGGCATAAGGCCCGGAACTATTGGAACAGTAGTGCCGGCTGCGCGCATTGCATCGCGAAAGCGCGCGATGATCGCCGCGTCGAAGACAAACTGCGTGATCGCGCGGGTGGCGCCGGCCGCGATCTTGCGTTTGAGCAGCTCGGCGTCCCATTCGAGCGAGGGTGAATCCGGATGCCTTTCTGGATAGGCCGAAACCGAAATCTCGAATGGAGCCACGGCGCGCATGCCGGCGATCATCTCGGGCGTCGACTGATAGCCTTGCGCATGCGCCGCGTAACGCGCGCCTTCTTCGGGATCACCACGCAACGCCACGATGTGCCGGACGCCCGCGGTCCAGTAATCGCGCGCAACCGAATCGATTTCTTCACACGGTGCGCCAACACAGGTGAGATGCGCCGCGGGTTTCAGTTGCGTCTCTTCGACGATGCGTTTGACGGTAGCGTGCGTGCGATCGCGGGTCGAGCCTCCTGCGCCATAGGTCACCGAGACGAACTCAGGCCGCAGCGGCTCCAGCTTGCGAATGGCCGTCCACAACTGCGCCTCCATTTCCGCTGTTTTGGGCGGAAAGAATTCGAAAGACACGGAAATCTGGCGCTTGCTCATGCCGCGGCTTCTAAATCGCGAGAGCGCGAAGGCTTGGCGGGCGTCGAGGCCAGCCACACCATGACAGTGAGCCTTTCGTCGTCTGAACGGGGGCCCAGCTGCTCGACGGCAAGCGACTTCAGGCCGGCCACCTTGAACCAGCCCTGCACTTCGCGGTCCGAAAATCCGAGGCGACGGTGCGCGTGATCGCGGCGAAGAAACTCCAGTTGATGCGGTGCGAAGTCGGCAATGAGAATGCGCCCGCCGGACTTGAGCACGCGCATGGCCTCGCGCAGCGCCGCTTGCGGGTCGTCGAGATAGTGCAGCACCTGATGGAAGATGGCAGCGTCGAACATTTCATGGCGACCGCCTTCGAGGAAGGGCAAGCGGTACACGTCACCCATGCGGACCTGACAATGGCTTACGCCCGAGCGCGCCAAGCGATCGCGCGCAATGGCCAGCATCTCCGGACTGACATCCACGCCAACGCCACGCTTGATGTGCGGCGCGAGCAGTTCAAGCATGCGGCCAGTGCCGGTGCCCGCGTCCAGCACGCTTTCCAATGCATCATGCCCGAGCAAGCGGATGATCGCGCTTTCCACTTCGCGTTCCGGCACGTGCAGGGAGCGGATACGCTCCCAGCGCGGCGCATTCGCCTTGAAGTATGCGCTCGCCGTCGCCGCGCGCGCAGCGCGCACGGCGGCGAGACGCTGGCGGTCATGCGCTAGAACCGTGTTCTCGGCATCGGCCATCGCGCCCAGCGTGCGAACGAGTACGACACCATCGCCGCGTTCGGCCGCGCGATAGAAAACCCAACTTCCTTCCTTGAAGCGTTCGAGCAGGCCGGCCGCACAGAGCAATTTCAGGTGCCTGCTGACGCGCGGCTGGCTCTGGCCGAGGATCTGCGTGAGCTCGCTAACGGTCAGCTCGGCCTCACGCAGCAAGAGCAAAAGTCTCAGGCGCGTCGTATCGCCTGCGGCGCGCAGTTGCCCGATCAGATGTTCCATGGCCAATCCCCAGATCTGACCATGGACATAAACATATCTTTATATAGTGGACAACCCCAAGCCTGTACAAAATGCCCAGGATCGAAGCTAAAATCCTCGTCGGACCGCACCAAATCGAAACCCCCGGTGATGCACGGCGGTGACACTCACGGGAGATAGAAAACCGTCGCGCCTGTGTGCCGGATTCCCGCCTTTCGCCCGTGTTAGCAATAGGTTTGGGTGCCCGAGTCGCAGGCGCCCTGTGAGGGGGATTGAACGTTGTTATCGCGAGCTCGCGGTGGCGACGCCGCAGCCATAGGACCTGACCGACCGATGAGGCTTCGGACACATCTTCTGTTGACCGCGACCGCGCTGGCTCTGGCCTGGGGCGCAAGCCCGGCTTGGGCCGAGGAAGCGGTCGAGATGGTCGGCGCCAACACTGAACAGCCCGATGCGACGGCGATCGAAGCCGCGCCAGCTGCCGAGCAGGGCGGCGCGCCGGCGAGCGCAGCACCGGCGCAAACGCAGCCTGCGGCGGACGCCGACAAGCAGGCTGCTGCGGACGGCACAGCGGAAGATGCGAACGACCCGCTGGAAGGCCTGAACCGCGGGATATTCCACGCCAGCCTGGTCACGGACCACATACTGTTCAGGCCGCTTGCACTCGGCTATCGGGCGGTTGTGCCAAAGCCCGTGCGCAATTCCATCCGCAATTTCCTCAACAATCTGGACTCGCCGCCGATCTTCGCCAACGAGCTGTTGCAGGGCGACTTCAAGCAGGCGGGAACCACGGTGGTGCGCTTCGGTATCAATTCGACTGTGGGCGTCGGCGGTCTGTTTGAGGTTGCGGATGATTGGGGCTTCCCGCGCCACACGGAAGATTTCGGCCAGACGCTCGGCACCTATGGAATGGGTGAAGGGCCGTATCTGTTTCTGCCGCTAGCGGGTCCGGCGCCGCCGCGCGATCTCGCGGGCCGCGTTGTCGACATCTTTCTCGATCCGCTTACATACGTTCACATGGGAAGCCAGAACTACTGGCGCTATGTCCGCGTGGGCACGGACGCCATCGACTTGCGCGAGCGCAACATCGAGACGCTGGACGATATCGAGCGCACCTCGGTCGACTACTATGCCTCGATCCGCAGCCTGTACCGGCAAACCCGGAACAACGAGATCCGCAACGGGCAGCCCGCTGAGAATCTGCCGGACTTCTAGGCTGTTCAGGCCGGAACTTGCCCGCGCACACCCATTGTCATGATGTTGCCACGAGCAGGTTGGAACCTTCGACATTCACAAGCGGTCAGAGGACGCCATGCGCATAACCCATTCTCGCCTTTCGATTTTCGCCGTCGCGCTTGCCGTCATGTTTGCGCTCACCCTTTCCCATGCGCCCGTGCGCGCTGCCAGCGATTCTGAGAGCTATGTCCAGCAGAACATCAATGTGGGACTGCAGATCCTCAACGATGGCTCGCTGAGCCAGGCGCAAAAGCGCGACAAGTTCCGCGCCTTCATTCTTCAGCTCACCGACATGCAGCGCATCGCCATGTTCGCCTTGGGGCGTTACAAGCGCGGCGCCTCGGATAAGGACGTCAGCGATTTCGTCGCCGCCTTCACCGACTACGCCAACGCGGTCTACGAGCAGCATCTCGCCAAGTACAAGGGCCAGACCATGAAGGTCATCAGCTCGACCGATCGGTCGCCGACCGACCACGTCGTCAATGTGCAAGTGCCGGCGACCAATGGCGGGCAACCGATCAACGCCGCTTTCCGCGTGGAAACGGATGGCAGCAGACCTGTCGTCATCGATGTCGAGGTCGAAGGCGTATGGCTCGCCATCACGCAGCGCGATCAATTCGCGGGCTATCTGCAACAGAACGGTGGCAATCTGCCCGCGCTTAGCGCCTATTTAACCAAGCAGGCCGAGGTGATCCGCTCGAACCACAGCGAGAACGGCTAGGCGCGCGCGAAGCGCTTATATTTGATGCGATGCGGCGTCTCGGCGTCTAGCCCCAAGCGCCGTTTTCTATCGGCCTCGTAGTCCTGGTAGTTGCCCTCGAACCATTCGACATGGGAATCGCCCTCGAAGGCCAGCATGTGGGTGGCGATGCGATCCAAGAACCAGCGATCGTGGCTGATGATCATGGCGCAGCCGGCGAAATCTTCGATGGCTGCTTCGAGTGCCCGCAAAGTTTCGACATCGAGATCATTGGTGGGCTCGTCGAGCAGCAACAGATTGGCGCCGCCCTTCAGGAGCTTCGCCAGATGCACGCGGTTGCGCTCGCCGCCTGAAAGCAATCCCACTTTTTTCTGCTGATCGCCGCTCTTGAAATTGAAGGCGCCGACATAGGCGCGGCTCGGCATGGTGCGTTTCGGCCCCAATTCCAGCACATCGAGCCCGCCCGAAATTTCTTCCCACACTGTCTTCTTGTCATCGAGCGCATCGCGCGACTGATCGACGTAACCCATCTGCACGGTGTCGCCGATGCGCAGCTTGCCGCTGTCGGGTTTTTCGAACCCCATCAGAATGCGGAACAGCGTCGTCTTGCCGGCGCCGTTGGGGCCGATTACGCCCACCACGCCGCCGGGCGGCAGGCGGAAATTCAAACCCTCGAACAGCAGCGTGTCGCCATAGGCCTTCGACACATTCTCGGCTTCGACCACAAGCCCGCCGAGGCGCTGTCCCGGCTGGATGGTGATCTGCGCCGGGCCTTGCCGTTGCTCCTGCGACTTCGCCAGCAACTCCTCATAAGCCGAAATGCGCGCCTTCGACTTTGCCTGGCGGGCGCGCGCGGACGTCCCGATCCATTCGCGCTCGCGGGCGAGCACGCGCTCACGCGCTTCCTCTTCCTTGCCTTCCTGCAGCAGGCGCTTGTCCTGCACTTCGAGGAAGCTCGTGTAATTGCCTTCATGCGGGATGCCGCGGCCGCGATCCAACTCCAAAATCCAGCCCGTCACATTGTCGAGGAAGTAGCGGTCATGGGTGACCAGGATGATGCAGCCCTTGTATTCGCGCAGCGTATGCTCAAGCCACGCCACCGACTCCGCGTCGAGATGGTTGGTGGGTTCGTCGAGCAGCAAAATATCCGGCGCAGCGAGCAGCAGCTTGCACAGCGCCACGCGGCGGCGCTCACCGCCGGAAAGTTTGCTCACATCGGCGTCGCCATCGGGGCAGCGCAGCGCGTCCATCGCCTGATCGATTTGGGAATCGAGATCCCAAAGGCCCTGTGCCTCGATCTCGTCCTGCAACTTCGCCATCTCGGCCGCCGTCTCGTCGGTATAATTCGCGGCGATTTCGTTGTAGCGATCAACCAGCGCCTTCTTCTTGGCCACGCCCTCCATCACGTTGCCGCGCACGTCCTTCTTCGGATCGAGCGTGGGCTCCTGCGACAGATAGCCCGTGCGCACGCCATCGGCGGCCCAGGCTTCGCCGGTGAACTCCTTGTCGTGGCCCGCCATGATGCGCATGAGCGTGGACTTGCCCGCGCCGTTGACGCCGACGATGCCGATCTTGGCGCCGGGATAGAAGCTGAGCCAAATGTCCTTCAGCACCTGCCGGCCACCCGGATAGGTCTTCGACAAACCCTTCATGACGAATACGTATTGCGGCCCGGCCATTCGCTTTCCTTATTGTGTGCTGCTCACATGTAGTGCGCGCGAGGCGCGCCTTGTAGCGGTGTGGAGCGCATGAGGGCAACATTTTTCACGGCGCGCGCGCGCCCGCGATCTATCCAACAGGTTTTCGCCCGTTCACTGCCAAAATCTGTATCCAATCGCGCAATCTATCCCCGTATTCGTTTTCAGGAATTCGCATACCCCCTCCCCCTCCTTGCGTTCGTCATCGCGATTTCCGTTCATGTACGCCATCGTAAGGGCGCGCGATACGTGTTGGATAAGTCTGGCGACTCTGACATGGTGCGCACCGATGGGGATGGAGTTCTCCCGATAACTGCCCATGGTGGGCTGATGACTCCTGGCGCAAAAACTCGCGATGGGAGTCGCACATGTCCTTCAGCACATTGTTCATGGTCACGCTTGGCGGCGCGCTGGGAACGCTGGCGCGCTACCTGATTTCGTTTGTCGCGCTTCCCCTCGACCGCGCGCTTCCCTGGGGCACCATCATCGTCAATGTGACCGGCTGCGCGCTGATTGGGTTTATCGGCACGCTCACCCTCACGGGCGGCCGCCATCCGCTTTCGGAAGATATGCGACTGTTCGTGATGGTGGGGCTGTGCGGCGGCTACACGACGTTTTCGGCTTTCAGCTTGCAGACTTTCGACCTGCTGCGCTCGGGCGCGTTCGGGCGCGCTGCGATCAATGTCCTCGGTTCGGTGGTGCTTTGCATTGGCGCCGTTTGGCTAGGCCATATCGTGGCCGCATATTTCAACGACCAAGCGACGCAGATAGCGCAGATCGAAATCGAAGAAGAAGCCTAAAAGTTGATCTTGGCGCGGCTGACGACGCTGACGGCATTCTGGCCGCGCTCGCCGTTGGCATTGACCTGATAGGCAAGCCTGCAGCGTCAGTGAACCGCCAAGTGAATTGGTGAATCAATCCCGCTTTCTAGCGTATTTCTGCCAATGAATAGGACGTGCTCCGTCCACCAGCAGCTTCTTTCGCCAGGACATGGCGCCTGATCAGCTCATCAATATCGCGCAGTGCCGTATCTTGCGAGCATTTGGCGAGCTTTGCATATTTGGATGACGTCACCTTGCCTTCAAACCCATCCAATAGGCGATTAATGACGAGTCGCTGTCGATCATTGAATGATTGACCGGCGTATATTTCCCAAAAGCGCGCCTTCTTCATGGTCGTGACCAAGATTTTCTCGGCTCCATCGAAAGCGCGGGCAAGGCAGCCCAGGAACCATTCCAGCCAAGGCGTTATATCGAGACCGCCCTTTTGGGTGGCTTCGAGAATTTCATAGTATGCCGTCCGTTCTTCGCAGATTTGTGCAGACATGCTGTAGAAACGTTGCGGGGTCTGTTCGGAACGCGCCAGCAGCAAATCAGCAATGGCGCGCGCAATACGGCCATTGCCATCGTCAAAAGGATGGATGGTCACAAACCAGAGATGGGCAATTCCCGCCTTCAAGACCAAATCCGATGGTTCGTCTTTGGCATTGAACCAATTCAGAAATGATTTCATTTCTGACTTAACCCGGGGAGCGGAGGGAGCTTCAAAATGAATTCGCTCGTGGCCTAGCGCTCCGGAAACAACTTGCATTGGCCCCGCCTTGTCATTGCGCCATGCGCCGACAACAATTTTTCTCATGCCGCTACGTCCGGTCGGGAACAGCGTGGCGTGCCATGCAAACAGACGTTCGGCGGTAAGACGTTTGTCAAACTTCTGCGTCGCGTCGAGCATCATTTCGACAATGCCTTCAACGTGGCGGTCAGCCGGCGTAAGAGCTGCGATGTCCATGCCAAGATGCCGCGCGATCGACGAGCGAACTTGATCCTTGTCTAGGATCTCACCCTCAATCTCGCTGGATCTGATGACCTCTTCGGTTAGGGTTTGAAGAACAGCTTCCGCCCGCAGCTTGAAGCCCAGACCCTCCATCCGGCCAATGAGCCGGCCTTGTCGATGACGAACGGCCGCAAGTTGGTCCGCCAGTTGTTCCGAATTCCAGCGTAACCCCGGCCAGTTTGCCCGTCGATAAATGTAGCTCACTGTCAACAATCTCCGCATATTCTGCGGTGATTATAGCCATATTCTCCGTAAAAACAAGAATGTTCTACGCAAATTATGCGGCGATTAGACTAGCCAATCTCCGCAAATCACCAGAAATGCGATGAATGTCTGCCCCCGGACAAAATGCCAAGGCTCAACGATTTCAGAAATTGATCTTCGCGCGGCTGACGACGCTGACGGCGTTCTGGCCGCTCTGGCCGTTGGCGTTCAACTGATAGGCCGCATTTGCCTGCAGCGCTAGGCTGCCGCCCAGGAAGCTCGTGACATAACCGAACTCGATATCGGATTCGGGCGCCTCGCCGGTCACCAATCCGCGCGTGCCGTCGAAGGCGAGATTGACACGGCCCACGCCCGTGCCGGCAAGCAGGCCGGCATCGCCGTCATAGACCTGAAGCGGACGCGAGAGCGAAAGGCCGATCGTATCGCCGCCGAACAGTCCTTCCTTGGCGAAGGTGATGCCGTAGGAGCGCGCCTTCACCATATTCCCCGAACTGCCGGTAAGGCCGGCCGAACGTAGATCGAGCTGCGTGACGCCCTCGGCATACTGCACGGTCGTTACCCAGCCGGAGCCGAAGCCCACGCGCGCCGATACGCCAAGAGCCGCGGTTTCCGCGGCGCTGGCAATCGAAATAGGTGCGGCACCCAACAACGAGTCGCTCTCGCTGGTGTGCGAAGCCGTCAGACCGAGCGTGCCCCAATCGGCGAAATTCCAGTCGAGGCCGGCGGCGCTGGTGGAAGCACTGCGCCCGTCACCGGCGAGACGCAGCGCGAGATCGCGCGGCAGCGCGCTAAGCGATGCATCGGCGAGAATGCCTTGCCGCGCGGCGGCCTCGCCACCAAGCGCGGCATGACCGGCGCGCAGCTGCAGATTGTCGGCGAGATGGAAGGTGATGCCGCCATAGACGCCGCCATCGGTGAGCGCGAGATAAGGCGAATGCGCACTGGTGAGGAACAGACCGTCATCGGCACTGCCGCCGCCGAACGCGCCGATGGCCGCAAGGTCGCGGCCCTGCGCCACCGTGAGATCCACGCCGGGGGCGAGTGCCGCCGACATGATGACGTCGCGCATGGATAGTGACGGTTGATCGAAGGGCAAATCATCGAAACGGAAGTTGCGCTCGAAAACCGCCGCGCCGTTCACGCCATCGCCGGAGAAGCGAAACGCGATGGTGCTGGCGGGAGGTTCGGCCGCCACGGCGGCAAACCGCCCAGGGCGGAACGCGGGGTCGAGCACGCCCGCCTGCGAAGCGAGCGGGGAATCGGCCGGCGCGAACGTCAGCGACGTGCCGTCATCCGACGGCCCGCTCGCGTCCGCTGCCCACGCCGCATTAGCCCAAAGGCCCGCAAGCGCGACCGCTGTTATCGCCAAGACGCGGCGCATAACCCCACACTCCTCTGATGGGATTCAGAGTCCCACAACCAGATTTTAGCACCGGCGCGAGTCCCTCAACATGAAACTGTGGAAATACTCTAGCTTTTAGAGGGGCTTACTGTTGCTGCTTAGCAACATGGGTTACGGCGCGCGAATTTCACAGAAATAGCACGTTAATACAGGCGCTTAGCGGCCATAGACCTCGACAAAATAGAACACGGACATCGCCGCGCCTACTGCGATCACGGTTCCACGCAGCCATTTGTCGGGTATCGCCCGTGCCGCATGCGCGCCCGTGTAGGCGCCCGCAATCGCGCCGGCCATGACGCAGAGCGCGGCGGCCCAGCGCACGGCACCCAGCACGACAAAGAGCGCGGCAGCAATGCCGTTGATGGCGGCGGCGAGCAGATTCTTCTGCGCGTTGGCGATTTGCGTGTCTGAGTGACCCGCGAGCGCCAAGCCCGCCATCAGCAGCACGCCGAGCCCGGCGCCGAAGTAACCGCCGTAAATCGCAAAGAGGAATTCCAGCACGAAGGGCATGACGATTTGCGCGCGGTGGCCGCGCGCAAAATCCGAGAACCAGCGCACGATGGGCTTGCTGAAGGCGAAAAGCACTGTGGCGATGGCGAGCAGCCACGGCACGAGGGAGAAGAAGAACGCGTTGCTGGAGGCGAGCAGGAGAGCCGCGCCCGTCACTCCGCCCGCGAGCGCGATAACGATGCGCAAAGGAAGCCCCCGCCGGACCTTCTTCAATTCGGGGATGTAGATAGTCGAGGCGGTGACCGCGCCCGGCCATAGCGCCACCGTGTTGGTGGCGTTGGCGATCACCGGCGGCAGGCCTACGCTGAGCAGCACCGGAAACGAAAAGAACGTGCCGCCACCCACCAACGCATTGGCCGCGCCGGCAACGAAGCCTGCGGCCGCAAGAAATCCGATCTCGGTGGGAGCCATAGCAAGGGAATCGAAATGCGCTGGTTATCTAGCACGGAACCTGCCGCATCCAATCGTCTTGAATCGGCACGTTTGACTCGAAAGCCCGGCTACAGGACAATTTTGTCCCGGTATCCCATTCAGGAGGAGATCCATGCGCAGTGCGACCGTTGTTGCCAGTGTGTTGCTGTTATCCGGCGCAGTGCGCGCGTATGCCGCCGCACCCGCGTCTTCGGCGAGCGACCAGAGTTTGATTGCCAGCGCCATGAAAGCGGCCCCTGCCGCAATCAGCAAGAATGCGACAATTGTCGCCATGGGCGCGGACGGAAAAATGCGAACCTTGCGCGAAGGCAAGAACGGATTCACCTGCATGCCGGACAATCCGGAAACGCCAGGGCCCGATCCCATGTGCGCCGACAAGAACGCCATGGAATGGGTGGGCGCTTGGGTCGCGCATAAGAACCCGCCCGACAAGGTCGGCTTCATGTACATGCTTGCGGGCGGTACGGACGCCAGCAATACCGATCCCTATGCGACGAAACCGGCGGCGAACAATCATTGGGTCTCGACGGGGCCACACGTCATGATGGTCGGCCAGCCGTCGCGCATCACGGTGGGCTATCCGCGCAGCGCCGATCCCAATACGAAAGAACCTTATGTGATGTGGCCGAGCACGCCGTACGAACACCTGATGCTCCCGGTGAAATAAGCGTCCGGCGTTATCGACTGGCGTCGAGAGCCAGCACGGCGAAGCTGGCCAGCCAGTGCTCGCCCATGTAGTCGCCGGCGATGTGAGGAAGGGCGCTGGCGATATGGCGCCCGATCGTCTCCTCGGCGCGGGCGCGCGCGGAACCTTCGAGGGAACCAAGAATAAGGCGCCAGCACCAGGCGCGGGACAGGTTAAGCCCGTCAAGATGGGCAATTTTGCCGTCGGTGCGGTCGGTCAACGTTGCAGGCGTGAAAAGAACTGCGGGTTCGCCAGCGCCCACGCGCGGTAGGAAGCGGGCGAACCAGGCGCGGAACTCCTGCTCCGAGAGGAAGGCGCGCATACAGGCGGCTTCGATTAGCGCGGGCGAAAGGAAATCGTCCTGGCTCGGTTCCCAGCACTGGCAATCGGCGTCGTTGCGATACCAGGCACGCGCTTTCTCGCCCAGAAGCGCGAGCAGAGGCTCGTCCTTCGCCGGTTTCGCGTATTCGTGCGCGAGTAACAGCGCGAAAGCCGTATTGCCATGCGCACCAGCGCGCACAGGATAAGTGGCAAGCGGTAGGAACGCCATGAACCGCTCGACGAAGACATCGGCCAGCGGTTGCAGCGTCGTGGCCCACGTCCTGTCCTTGTGCAGCATGAGCTCGGCCTGCAGCATCAAGAGCCAGGCCCAGCCATAGGGCCGCTCGAAGCCGCGCGACTGCGGCCGCGACAGATAAGTGATCTCTCCCGCCACGTGCTCGCGGGTGAATTGGTGGTTCAATAGCGTCTTTATCTCTTTCGCTTCCGCCAGATCCGGGAAGCGGCGCAACAGGCGCGCGAGCAGCCAATGGCCGTGCACGCAGGAATGCCAGTCGAAGCTGCCGTAGAAGAGCGGATGCAGTTTGCGCGGACCGCGCACATCCACGGGACCGGCCATCACATGATCGAGCTTGTTGGGAAATTCGCGGGTCACATGGCCGAGCGCAAGCCGCGCGAATTTGGACGCAAGTTCGGGTGTCAGCGTATGCATCTCAGAACCGGTAGACGGTGAAATACATGAGTGCGGTGTTGGCAAGCAGCAATGGGATGGCGGTAGGGATCTGCACTTTGATCACGGCGTCGTCAGGAAGCTCAAGCAGCGCTGCCGGCACGATGTTGAAATTGGCGGCCATCGGCGTGGTCAGCGTGCCGCAGAAGCCGGACAGCATGCCCACCGCGGCCATGATCACGGGATCGCCACCAAATTGGTGCACGATGAGGGGCAGGCCGATGGCCGCCGTCATCACGGGAAATGCCGCGAAGGCATTGCCCATCACGGCGGTAAACAACGCCATGCCGATGCAATAGGCGGCGACAGCGGCGAATTGCGTGTCGAGCGGCAGCCATTCGGTGGCGATGGTGCCGACCGCCTGGCCCACCCCCGCAAGCGCAAACACTGCGCCAAGCGAGGCCAGCATTTGCGGCAGCACTGCTGCCCAACCGACGGTATCCATAAGGCGGCGGCCTTCATGGAGCGGCGCGAGCAGCGGCGGCCGCAGCCAGAGCATAGCGATACTGAGCGACAGCATGACACCGAAAGCGAGCGAGATCAGCGTAGCCTGCTTGGGATCGAGCAGGGCCACGCCGCCGATCGTCGCGGTCTTGAGAAACAACGCGCCCAAGAGCGCGACGGCAGGGATGACGAGTGCGGGCAGGAACAGCCAGTTGCCGCGGCGCGTGGCACTTTCGCGGCGCTCGGCCGGCGTGGTCGTCGCCGGTTTGCCATGTCCCAATATTTTGAATCCACCGATGGCGACCAGCGCGAGCACGAGGATGCCATTCGCGAGATCGCTGAGATAGGAACCGAAAAGAAAGCTCACACCGAGTAGGCCCCAGAAGGTGGCGTTGCCGAGACGTTTCGGATTGCTGCGATCACGCGCGCTCAACACGGCGAAGGCCGCGAACATCAGCCCCGCCAGCACATAGACGTATTCGAGCGTGATCATTTGGATTTGCGCAGTGAGCGATCGAGCAGAAGCAATCGCGCGCCGTGAATGATGAGGGCAAGGAGCGCCGCCGGGATCGCCCATACGGAAAGATCGAACGGCTCGACCACGATGCCGTTGGTTTGCAGGAAGCCCTTGATCAGCAGGATCGAACTGATGGCGATGAAGATGTCTTCGCCGAAGAACAGCGCCACATTATCGGCCGCCGCCGAATGCGCGCGAATGCGCTGGCGCGTCGCTTCCGAAAGCTCGCCGATATTCGTTTCTGCCGCAGCTTCCGCCATCGGCGCTACCAGCGGGCGCACCATTTGCGGATGACCGCCGAGCGAGGTGAGCCCCAGCGCAGCCGTCGCCTGCCGCAGCATGAAATAGGCGAGCAGAACGCGCCCCGTCGTGGCCGCGCGCATGCGGCCGATCAGCATACGCGCACGCTCCTGAAGACCGCTGCGCTCGAGCAATCCGATGACCGGCAGGATCAGCCAGATGATGCTGACGTAACGATTTTCGTTGAAGGCGTGTCCGAAGGCAGAGACCAGATGAATGGGATCGATGCCACCGAACAGACCGGTGACCAACGCCGACGCCATGATGACAAGGAGCGGATTCTGCCGGAGCAGAAAACCGAGTACGACAACAAAGATGCCAAGCAAGGTGAGCATGTTCTGAGATTCACCCGAGCCCCGATGAGCACATTATCATTGTCATTCCCGGCCGAGCATTGCGGAGCAATGCGAGGGGAAGGGAAACCAGGTGGAGAGAGATGTTGTGAACCATCCGCCTGGGTCCCCTTCCCTCACGCCGCTACGCGGCGCTCGCCGGGGATGACAGTTCGTCAGAAAAATCTCTCGGGCACGCGGACAATGTCGCCCGGATTGATCTTGGTGGTGGGGTCGGCGGGCACGGATTCCTCGTCGCCAGTGCCATCGCGGCGCAAGTAAACGCCGGACTCGTTGGCGCGATAGGTGTAGCCACCCGCCAGCGCCACCGCAGTGATGACATTCATGCCATTCACGTACGGGTATTCGCCGGGCTTGTTCACTTCGCCGATAATATAGAAGGGCCGGTAGTTGGTGACCTCGACGCTGACGCGCGCGTCCTTGAGATAGCCCTGATCGAGCTTCGCCTTCACTTCCTGCTCGAACTGGCGCACGGAGAGCCCGCCCGCCTGCACCTGGCCGATCAGCGGCAGGCGCACCAGGCCCGTGCCATCGATCTCGAATTCGCCGCCGAGATCGTCCTCACCGTAGACGATGACGCGCAGCTTGTCGCCCGAGCCGAGATGGTAGGTGGTTTCTTTGGCCGCTGCCGCGGGCGCCTGACGCGGCCCGTCCCACGCGCCCGCGCAAGTGGAAAGACCGAAAGCGGCGCACAACAGTATCGCCGCCGCAAATGCCCGCGCGAGGTTCATGGCTCGCTAACGTAACTGATTCTATGCGTTGTCAGCTTGCGAAGAAGAGCGCTGTTTCAGTTTGCCCTCATGCTTCGACGGGCTCAGCATGAGGGCTCGGGAAATGGCCTCACCCTGAGCTTGTCGAAGGGTGAGGCTATCGAACTGAAACCAATGCGCAAAAGAGTGGGCCCGGCCCGTTCGCGTCAGCGAACAAATAATTGACCTCCCGAGGCCCACGACGAGCGAAGCGAGGAGTGGGCCCGGGAGGATTCGAACCTCCGACCAGACCGTTATGAGCGGTCGGCTCTAACCAGGCTGAGCTACAGGCCCGACGCATAGTTAAGCGTTGATAACAGGAATTCCCAGATAACTGAACGCCTCCATGGGCCGCGGCGCAATCGGCTCAGAAGGCGATTTCGAGAGATGGGCAACGGGTTTCTAATGCGGCCAGAAGCGCACCATATCCTTTGTAGAGAAAACTCCAATAAACCCGTCTGCCATCTGTCGCCTCGACATACCAGTAGCTCGTGACCGTACTGCCCGTGGAGACTATGTCACCCCAGGCGATCTTCGTGCGGGCAAGCCCCAACGTAAGACCAAACAAGTCCGAAGGGCCCTCAATGCCCTCATTGTCCCAATGAACCGCGTGAATTGAGGTAGCGGATGGTGCCATGAACCCTGCAATTGTGGCCCCAATTAGTGCCATCGCTGCAGCACCCCAGCCACCACCAGATTGAATGGAAAACCATAATCCGCCCACGAAAATTAGCGCGCCCACTATGATCGTTATCCAAGCACTCCATCGCTCCGGCTGAATCGTGCCAACCGCCTGGTCGAGCGTAGCTGGCTTTCCTCCTCTTATGAGCCTTGCCAACCCACCGATAAGTAAAGCGGTTAGAAGCCCAACAAGGAGCGCGTGTAGGAGACCCGACATTGCCCTAGCTCAAAGCTCGTCCAAATGTGCAGTAAGGCACCATCCTATCCAAATATGCCAGTAAACAGCCCGAGATTCGCCGCGATCCGTGTGGCATGCTCACGCGCGTAACGCCCGAGGGCCGGCACATGCGTTTCCATTCCAGATTCTTCCGCGGCGCGGCGCGCGCGGCATTGTTCGGCACCATCGCCATTTTCATCGCGAGTTCGTCGCCCACGCTTGCCGCCGACAACGGCCCGATGCAGCGCACGCTGATCGTCAGCGGCGAAGGCAGGGTTTTCGCCAAACCGGATCAGGCGATCTTGAGCTCGGGCGTGGTCACGCGCGGGAAGACCGCCGTGCAGACGATGGCCGATAACGCGAGAACGATGAACGCCGTGTTCGCCACACTGAAGAAGCTGGGCATCCCCGACAAATGGATTCAGACATCGGGTTATTCCGTCGGACCCGTCTACACGACCGACAAGGACGGCATGCAGCATCTCAGCGGCTACGAAGCCGCCAACCAGGTCACTATCACAGTGAGCGACATGACGAAGGTAGGCATGTCGATAGACGCGCTGGCGCAGGCGGGCTCCAATTCCATTGGCGGCATCAACTTCACCTTCGCCAATCCGAAGCCCCTGATGGCCCAGGCGCGCCGCATGGCGGTGGCTGACGCGATCGAACGCGCCAAGCTGCTGGCGCAGGCGGCGGGTGTCTCGCTCGGGCCTATCATGACCATTCAGGACGGCGGCAGTTGGGCGCCCTCGCCGCCGCGGCCCATGATGGCTATGCGGGCCAGCGCGGAATCCACTCCGATCGCTGCGGGCGAGGAAATGGTAAACGCCAACGTCACCATCACTTACTCCATCCAATAGTGTCATTTCCGGCCGAGCGATGCGCCAGCATCGCGAGGGGAAGGGAACCCAGGTGGAAAGATCGGCGCTGCTCTATCCACCTGGGTCCCCTTCCCTCGCCGCGCCGTGCGCGGCTCGCCGGGGATGACAATGTGTTGAAACTGGACAGTTTCCCACGCCCACGCTTCCGTGACTTGCGGCGAGCGTGTGCGCGCTTTATGTCACCTGTTCCCCCTAAAAAGGAACCCCTTCTCATGCATTTCAACCGTTTGGCTGCCCTTGCGGGCGCACTCGCCATTGGCTTAACCGCTGTTGCGGCGGTCCCCGCCATCACCAAAGAGCGTTCTGCGATGACCAAAGAGACTCTCATTCCCCGCCAGGTAATTTTCGGCAACCCCGAGCGCACCGCGGCGTTGATCAGCCCCGACGGCACGCAGATCAGCTTTCTTGCGCCGAAGGACGGCGTACTCAACGTGTGGGTGGCGCCGGTTGGCGATCTGGGTGCGGCCAAGCCCGTGACGGACGAGAAGCAGCGCCCGATCCGCGAATATTATTGGTCCGAGAATTCCAAATACATTCTCTATCTGCAGGACAAGGGCGGCACGGAAGACTTCCTGCTCTATGCCACCGACCCGAAGACGGGCACGACGCGCAATTTGACGCCCTTCGAGAAGACGCGTGCGATTATTTTTGGCTCAAGCGTGAAGCACCCCGATGAGATTCTCGTCGGCCTCAACAACCGCGATGCCAAGTGGCATGACGTCTGGCGCTACAACGTCGTCACCGGCAAGAGCAGCCTCGTCTACAAGAACGAAGGCTTCGCCGGCTTTGTCACCGACGACAATCTGAAGATCCACTACGCTCTCAAGGATCAGCCCGATGGCGGCTTCCTCGTTGAAACGATGGATGCGCATGGCAAGCTTTCGCCCTACATGACCATTGGCGGCGATGATTCGCTGACCACGAATATTCTCGGCTTCGATGTGTCTGGTAAGACGCTGTACGCGCTCGATTCACGCGGCCGCGACAAGTCGGCGCTGGTGACGCTCGACCAGAAGACGGCGAAAGCCACCGTCATCGGCGAGAGCGACAAGGCCGATGTCGGCGCCGCGATCGCCAATCCCACGACCGGCAAGGTCGAAGGCTATGGTGTCAACTATCTCAAGACCGAATGGACGGCGATCGATCCCGCAATCAAGGCGGATATCGATTTCATCAATAGCCAAGCCAAGGGCGAGTGGGACATCGCCAGCCGCAACAAAGCGGACACGCTGTGGGTCATCCTGCACGATCCGGTCACCGAGCCCGCGCACTACTGGCTCTATGACCGCAAAGCGCGAACGCTGACCAAGCTCTTCACCATCCGGCCGAAACTGGAAGGCGCGCCGCTGTCGCCGATGTATCCGGTGGTGATCACGTCGCGCGATGGAATGGAACTCGTTTCCTATCTCACGCTGCCCAAGGGCACCGACGCCAACACTGACGGCAAGCCCGATGCTGGGCCGCTCCCCATGGTGCTGTTCGTGCACGGCGGGCCGTGGGCGCGCGACGGCTACGGCTACAACTCCGTGCATCAGTGGCTGGCCAATCGCGGATACGCGGTGCTGAGCGTGAACTATCGCGGCTCGACGGGCTTGGGCAAAGGCTTCACCAATGCCGGCGACAAGCAATGGGGCCGCAAGATGCACGACGATCTGCTCGATGCCGTCGATTGGGCAGTGAAGGATAAGATCACGACCAGGGACAAGGTCGCCATCATGGGTGGCTCGTATGGCGGCTATGCGACGCTTGCGGGCGTCACCATGACGCCCAAGGAGTTCGCCTGCGGCGTGGACATCGTGGGCCCGTCGAATTTGCAGACGCTGCTTTCGACCATCCCGCCCTACTGGGCCGCGTTCTTCGAGAACTTCGCGCGCCGCGTGGGCGACCCGCGCACCGAAGAGGGCAAGAAGCTCCTGGCCGAGCGTTCGCCGCTGACTTACGCCTCGCAGATCGAGCGGCCGCTCCTGATCGGCCAAGGCGCGAACGATCCGCGCGTCAAGCGAGCCGAGTCCGACCAGATCGTGGCAGCGATGAAAGCGAAGAACATTCCGGTGACCTATGTGCTTTATCCGGATGAAGGCCACGGCTTTGCAGAGCCCGCCAACCGCACGTCGTTCTGGGCGGTGTCGGAAGCGTTCCTGTCGCAATGCATCGGCGGGCGCTTCGAGCCGATCGGCAACGACTTCAAAGGCTCGAGCATCCAGGTACTGGACGGCGCCGATCACGTGCCGGGCCTGAAGCAGGCGATGGCCGAAAAGCACTGACCAAAACTGTCATTCCCGGCCGAGCGATGCGCCAGCATCGCGAGGGGAAGGGAACCCAGGTGGAAAGATCGGCGCTGCTCTATCCACCTGGGTCCCCTTCCCTCGCGCGAACGGAGTTCGCGCTCGCCGGGGATGACATCTAATGATTGTGCCCTACTTTTTCCGGTCGATCTGGAAGCCGGCGAAGCTTTGACCGACCGGCATCATCTCGATGGTGTTGATGTTCACGCGCGCTGGTAGCGACGTCACCCACTCCACCGCATCTGCGACATCGTCCGGCGTGAGTGGATCGGTACCGGCATAGACTTTTGTCGCCCTCTCGTGGTCGCCCTTGAAGCGCACGTCGGAAAACTCCGTGCCGCCAACAAGGCCGGGCTCGATGCAGGTGACGCGCACGCCCGTGCCGTGCAGATCGCTGCGCAGGTTCAGGCTGAACTGGTGCACGAAGGCTTTGGTCGCGCCGTAGATATTGCCGCCCGGATAGGGATAGTTGGACGCCGTTGAACCGATATTGACGATGTGCCCGCGCTTGCGCGCGGCCATACCGGGCAGCAGTGCGTGCGTGAGATAGACGAGACCTTTGATATTGGTATCGATCATCGTCTCCCAGTCGCTGATCGCCGCGCGCTGGGCCGGATCGAGACCAAGCGCGAGGCCCGCGTTGTTGATGAGAATGTCCACGTCAGCGAACTCGCGCGGGAGAGTTTTCACCGCGTGTTCCACGGCCTTCTGATCCTGAATGTCGAAAGCGAGCGGCAGGACGCGGCCACCAAACTCCTTGGCCAGTGCGTCCAGCTTATCGGCGCGGCGCGCGGACGCGATGACGCGCGCGCCTTTGGCCGCAAAGCGGCGCACGAACACTGCGCCAAAGCCCGCGCTCGCGCCGGTGATGAAGACGATGTTGTTATCCGCACTCATCGCGCCAACGTGGCGCGCTGAACGATTTTGGTCAACCGCCTCACCCTTCGACAGGCTCAGGGTGAGGCGTTACGCGCAAGCCTACTTCTTCGGCATACCCGAGAGACCGGCGGCCGTGCGCAGCTCGGACGCCTGCATCATCTTGCCGTCGCGCATGACGGTTTCGACTTCGCGCAGATCGCCAAGGCTCTTCGACGGATCGCCGTCGATCAGCGCCCATTCGGCGAGCTTGCCCACCGCGATCGAGCCGGTTTTGTCACCCATGTGATAGGCCTGCGCCGGAATGATGGTTGCCGTCGCCAGCGCGTCCTCGCGCGACATGCCCGCCTTCTCATACAGCTCGAGCTCGCGAACAAGATCAATGACCAGGCCATCCGTGCCAGCCAGCACCGTGATGTGGTGGCGCATCAGCTCGGCCGCTAGCCCCTGCATCTTGGCGTAGCTCTTGCGCATAGTCTCGCGCGAGAGATCGGCAGGCGGCTGGATGGAGCCGGCAAGGAAGCTGCGCTCGACCTGCGGCGGCAGAGTGCCGACGAAGGGAATTTCCGCCGGCGGCAGCTCACCACGTCCGGTGACGTAGAGGCTTTCAAAAGTGACCAGCGTCGGGTCCACCGCGACGTGGCGCTTTTCGAGCTCGTTGAGATAAGCCTGCATGTCCTTGGACTTCAGATCGACATTCGCGGCGTACTTGCCGGGCCCGAAGAAGCGCTGAAGGCCGTTCGAGTTCTGCACCACGTCGTCGGGCATCGCCTGCATCATGACGAAATTGATGTGCGTGATTTCGTCATAGCCCGCGCGCACCGCCTCGATGGGCCGCATGCCGTGCGGAATGTGGCCGTGCACGCGAAGGCCGAGCTTGTGCGCCAGATCGGCCATGGGCTTGACGTACTCTTTCGGCAGCGTGCCGTAGAGCTTGATGCCGAAATAGCCCTCGTTCTTGGCGCGGCGCACGGCGGCGAGCGCTTCGTCCAGCGAGGTGACGATCATGCCAGCCTGCGCCGAGGTCGGTCCTTTGCCGTCGATCAGCAGCGAGGGAACGATGCGCGGGCCCAACAGCACACCGTCATCGATGCGCTTCTTGCGCTCCATGAGGTCGTCGGGACGGTTGCCCGGATCGCGCACGCTGGTGACGCCCTGTGCCAGCGCTAAGGGCCCCGTGTAGTCGTCGCCGTAATGCTGATGGTTGTCCCACAGGCCTGGAACAAGCGTGCGCCCATTGCCTTCGATGACTTGCGCGCCGGCGGGCACTTTCACTTTGTTGGCTGCACCAACGGCGCTGAACTTGCCGTTCTCGACCACCACTGTCATGCCGTCACGAAATTTGCGCGCGTCGGCGTCGTAGATGCGGATGTTGTGGAACGCGACGGCGCCCGCCGGCTTCTTGGCAATGCGCGCCATAAGTTCTGGCGCGCGTTTGGCCAGTGCTTCGTCCTGCGCTTTCGCCAGCTTGGTGCCCTGCTCGGCCCAGCCCGGCGGAAGGAAGTCGATACCGCCAACCGAGCCAAAGAATTTCTTGCCTTCCATCCACAAGGGGAAAGGCGAGAGGCCAAAGCCGGTGACGGCGTAGCAAGTGACGGTCTTCGTTTCCTTGCCGTTCGAGACCTTCAGGTCCATCAGCTTTTCGAGGCCTGCGTGGCCGCCGGGCAGCAGATCAATGCCCTTATCGCCTGCCTTCATCATGGCGAGCATGAGCGGTATGTTTGAATCCAGCGTGCCGCCAAACGAGGCATAATAAAGCCCGGGCATTGCCTTGCCCGTACCGTGGTCGACAGGGCTGTTGAACGTGTATGTGCCGTTCTTCGCCTCATAGGTTTCGGCAGCGTCGCCCGATGGCGTGAAGCCGCGGACGGTGATGCTCGCGATATTGCCGTCGGGGGTGAGCTTCATCTGCTGGTCGACTTCGTTGATGAAGCCGCGCAGATTGAGGCTGAAGCGCGACCAGTGCGTGCCGTCAGGCGTGGTCCACGAAGATGTCTCGCCGTGCTTGCCGCCGCCGACAGACGTGATCATCCACCTATCTGCATTGGCCGGCGCCTTCGCCAGTTGCTCGACCGGCGTCTGCGCGAGCACGGGCCACGCGAGCAAAACCGCAACCAATCCCGCGAAGAGTTTGCGAGTCATGATGGTCTCCTGAGGCGTTTGCCTAGTTCTGTTTCTGCAATTCGTCGATTTCGTCGAGGATGTGCGTCATGCGCGCGACGAGCTTGCGATAGGGCTCGGGCGTGGCCATGTCGATCCCCGCTTTCTTGTAGAGATTGTACGGATAGTCCGAACCACCCGCCTTCAAGAGCGCGATGAAGCGATCGCGCGCGGGCGCGCCATTCTTCAGAATGTCATCGGTAAGCTGCGCCGCGCCCGCCATGGACGTCGCGTACTGCCAGACATAGAAGCCATAGAAGAAGTGCGGAATGTACTCCCACTCGGCGCAATAAGTCGGGTTGATCTTCGTGATCCCTTGCGCTTCGCCGTAGTACTTCCTGACCAGATCGCAATAGATCGACGTCATACGGTCGCCCGACAACGGCCTGCCCGCTTCCATCTCTTCGTGGATGGCGAGCTGGAACTCCGCGAACATCACCTGGCGGAAGAAGGTGGTGCGGATGGCTTCGAGCCCCTGCCCCAGATAGTAGAGCTTCTCGTTCTTAGTCTTGGCGTGCTCGACCATGTAGTCGTTAAGCAGCATCTCATTGCCGATGGACGCAGTCTCGGCCGTAAACGTCGAGTAATTCGACTTCTCGAAGGGCTGCGCATCGTGGGTGAGCAGCGTGTGTACCGCGTGGCCCCATTCGTGGGCGAGCGTGGTCAGCGCTTCGTAATCGTCGTTGTGGTTGAGCAGCAGATACGGATGCACATCGTAGGCGGAGCCGTTCATATAGGCGCCAGACGCCTTGTGCTCGCCCGGATAGGCATGCATCCAGTGGCCGGCGAAGCCCTTCTTGAGCAGGCTGAGATATTCCTCGCCATAGGGCTGCAGCGCGTCGATGGCGATGCGCTCGGAATCGGCCACCGAGAACTTCAGCTTCTGATCCTGCTTGAACATGGTGGGATAAAGATCCTCGTAGCCGAGGTCGTCTTTGATGCCGAGCATCTGCTTGCGCAGCTTGAGATAGCGATGCAGCACGGGCAGGCCTTCATTCGCTTCCTTGACCAGCGTGCGATAGACGCCCTCGGGCATGTTGTCGCTGAAGGTGGCAGCCGACAGCGCGTTGGGGAATTTGCGCACTTTGGCGTTGAACTCGGCCAGCATCACCTGCGTGGTCAGATTGGCGCCAAAGGTGTTCTTATAATTCTGATAAGCGCCCCAAAAGGCGTCGAAGACTTTCTTGCGGTCGGCGCGGTTCTCGACCTGGCGGTATTTGGTGTAGGCCTGATCGGTCAGTTTCACCGTCGTTCCGTCCGACAGCGTCACAGTCGGGGACGGCAGATCGCTGTGCGCCAGTTGCCCGCGCACAGTGTCCGGCTGTTGCGCGACATTGCCGCCGGCCGCGATCACACCTTCGGCTTCGGCGCCCAGCGTGTGCGGCTCCGCGCGCAGCGTGTCATGCAGGAAGAAATCGAACCGCGCGGAGAGCTGCTTATTGGCCTTGAGGAAGGCGTTCACCTTCTTCTCGCCGATGGAAAGAATTTCCGGCGCGAGCCACGCCGTGTTCTCGCTGAACTCGGTGAACAGCGCCTGGCCAAGCTGGCGGCGCTCCTGCGCGGGTGAATTGGTCAGGTCTTCATCGGCTTTGAGGCCGGCATAGACATAGAGACGTTGCGTCTCCTTGTTCACATGGCTGATGGCGTCGAGCGCTTTGAACATGGAATCTGCGCTCTTCCCCAGCGTGCCCTTGTATTGCTTGAGCTTGTCCGCTGCCCCTTTGATCTTGGCGTGTTCGGCCGTCCAGGCTTCAGGTGTTTGATAGAGATCGGTGAGGTCCCAGACATATTGCTGATCGGCAGCAGCCGGCGCTTCGGCGGCTACGCTCATGCTGCTCAGCATCAATAGTGCGGCGATCGCGGCGACGCCGGTAGACACGCGGAAAGTCATTGCAAGCCCCCTGAAGAAACCCCGTTCCCAATGTGGCCGCGACCTTAGCGAAAGCCCCCGCGCTTCCAAAGCCGCGGCGGCGATGAAAGCCGCGCATTACCGGATGATGGAGAAACGCTGAATCCATTTGTATTTCATGGGCCTAGAGGTGATTAAGCAAAAAGGGCGGGCTGCGCAGGCGCATGCCCTATGCTTCACATAAACGCGAGCAAAGGAGCCCCTCTCATGAATCCGGTCACGCTTGTTCTCACCTTCATCTTTGTCGGCACCGGCATGTATTCGCTCGAGGCGATCGATTTTCGTCTTGGCATTGCATTGATCGTCTTCGGCCTGTTCATCGCGCTGTCGCTCAAGATGGCGAACCAGTGGGAGCGCTTTGTCATCCTGCGGCTGGGCAAATTGCAAAGCGTAAAAGGCCCCGGGCTGTTCATGATCATTCCGGTCATCGACGCGGTGACCACAGTGATCGATCAGCGCATCCAAACCACCGCCTTCAGCGCCGAGCAGGCGCTTACGCGCGACACGGTGCCGGTGAACGTGGACGCCATCATCTTCTGGCAGGTGCACGACTCGCAGGCCGCGGCGCTGAACATCACAAACTACCGCGAAGCGATCGACCGCGTGGCGCAGACCACGTTGCGCGAAACCATTGGCGCCTCGATGCTGGCAGCACTGCTGTCGGACCGCGAAGCGGCGGACACGCACTTACGCGACTCCATTGGCAAGAAGACCGCCGAGTGGGGGATCATGGTGCGCTCGGTCGAAATCCGCGACGTCGCCATTCCCGTAGCGTTGCAGGACGCCATGTCGCGCCAGGCGCAGGCCGAACGCGAAAAGCAGGCGCGCGTGATCCTCGGTTCCGCAGAAGCCGAGATCGCCACCAAGTTCGTGGAAGCGGCCGCCACCTATGCCGATCATCCGGCGGCGCTGCATTTGCGCGCGATGAACATCATCTATGAGACAACCAAAGAACGCGGCGCCACCATCCTGATGCCCACCGCCATGGTGGACAGCCTCAATCCGGCGAGCTGGTTGGGGAAGAAGTAAGGACCGGACCCAGCCGCGAAATTTGCTCGCAGATCACCCACGCAAATATCAATCGGCTGTCTGGGAAGGGGCGGTCATGCGCAACAGACAATCGGGCGCGGTCAGCTAATATCCTATCCTAATATCGGGGGGACATGATGCGCATTGAAGCCTTGTCCGGATGGACAAAGCCGCAGCGGAACGTCGTCATCGCGGCCTATCTCGGCTGGACGCTGGACGCGTTCGACTTTTTCCTCCTGGTCTTCGTGCTGAAGGACATCGCGGCCGAGTTCAACGTCAGCATCGAAACGGTGGCGTGGGCGACGTTCCTGACACTCGCGCTGCGCCCGCTCGGCGCCTTTATTTTCGGCCGCGCCGCCGATCGTTTCGGGCGGCGCCCCGTCCTCATGATCGATATTCTTCTTTATTCCGTCCTCGCCTTCGCTTCGGGGTTCTCACCCAACATCACGGTGCTTCTGGTCGCGCGCGCGCTGTTTGGCGTCGCCATGGGCGGCGAATGGGGCGTAGGCGCTTCCCTCGTCATGGAAACCATTCCGGCGAAGGCGCGCGGGTTCGTGTCGGGCCTTTTGCAATGCGGTTATCCAACCGGCTACCTGTTCGGTTCGCTGGTTTATGCGGCGCTGTTTCCTACCATCGGCTGGCGCGGCATGCTGATGGCGGGCATCGTGCCCGCCCTGCTCGTCGTTTATATCCGCCGCAATGTGCCGGAATCGCCGGGCTGGAAAGTGCCGCACGATCTGGCCGGCCGCACCATCAATGTGATCAAGAAACATTGGGCGCTCGCGCTCTATGCGATCGTTTTGATGACCGCATTCAATTTCTTCAGCCACGGCACGCAGGACGCCTACCCCACCTTCCTGCGCGTGCAGCAGAAATTCGATCATTTCACCGTCAGCACGATCCTGATCGTGCTCAACCTCGGCGCGCTAGCGGGCGGCCTGACCTTCGGTGCGCTGTCCGAACGGCTTGGACGGCGGCGCACAATCGTCACCGCAACGCTGTTGTCGCTGCTGGTGCTGCCGCTTTGGGCGTTTTCCCAGACGCCGCTCTGGCTCGGGGTCGGCGCTTTCATGATGCAATTCATGGTGCAAGGCGCCTGGGGCGTGATACCCGCTCATCTGAACGAGATCTCCCCGCGCGAGGCGCGCGGCACCTTTCCCGGCTTCACCTACCAGCTTGGCAATCTGTTCGCAGCCATCAACCTGCCGCTGCAAACCGGATTGGCCGCGAGTTGGGGCGGCGACTATTCCTGGGCCTTGATGCTCGTAGCCGCGGCCGCGGCGATCACCATCGCGCTGCTCGCCGGCTTCGGTGTCGAGGCGAAAGGCATCGACATGGGAGCTGTGAAGACGCCGGCCGCACCGACGTTCTAGGGCCGGCTACTCGCTAGCCTCCGCCCTGGATTTCAATTTCTTACCAACTGGGCACGTGATCATCAGATCGAGCCGAATGGCTCAGCCCCCAATGACGACGCCGGCGAGCGTGCCGATGCCGTAGGTGACGGCCGCCGAGGCCGCGCCGATAGCCACCTGACGCGCGGCAGAGAACAGCGCCGTGCGTCCAGTGAAGAGCGATGTCGCAACGCCGATGCCTGCGAGCGCGAGCGCTGTGACGGCCATGGCGGCATAGGACACGGCAGCACCGGATAGAAAGAAGAACGGCACCACGGGGATGACCGCGCCAATGGCGAAGAGCGCGAATGACCACGCGGCCGCGGCCCAAGGCGAACCGCCAAGGTTTTTTGGATCGATGCCGAGCTCCTCACGCACCAGCGTATCGAGCGCCGTGTCCTTATTTGCCATCAGGCGGGCGGCCAGCGTGCGCGCCTCCGCTTCGCTCAACCCCTTGGCCTGATAGATAAGAATGAGTTCTTCCCTCTCCTCCTCGGGCATCTGCTTGAGTTCGGCCGCTTCGGTAGCGATCTGCTGCGCGTAAAGCTCGCGGCTGCTGTTGACGGAAAGCCACTCGCCCATCGCCATCGAGCAGGCGCCGGCGACGAGGCCTGCAAGACCCGTGACCAGCACCACGTGCTCTGAGGCGCCGGCGCCCGTCATGCCCATGACCAGGCTGACATTGGAAACCAGACCATCGTTGGCACCAAGCACCGCCGCGCGCAGCGAATTGCCGCTCATGGCGCGGTGACGGCCTTCCAGCCGCGCGATGGAGCGGCCGCCCAGTCCGCCAGGCCCGCCGGCAATGGCGCCGATCACCCGCGCGTGGCTGCGCTCGTCCGCGGGCAAACCGCCCTGCACCGCTTCGGGTTGCTGGTCGTACATCGAGCTGTCGCTGCGCTCGAGAACGCTGATCGTCGGCAATACGAAGGACGGTCCGAAGCGCCGCGCCAGCCACGCCAGCACACGCGTGCGAAAGCTGGGTTTCAGCGCAGGCACGGCCGCGCCTTCGCGCCGCAAATTGTTGCGCCACAACTCGGCGTGCGCTTCCTCAACGCTCGCCAAGCGGCGATAGACGTCGCTCAGCTTGGTGTTGGGCTCAGCTTCCGCCAACGCGCGATAAAGCGCTGCGCCATCCACCTCGCCCTGGAGGTTGTCGCGGAATCGTTTTGTGTCGTCGGTCCAAGTCACGTGCGGCCTGAAATCCAAATCCATCATATTGTTGCATAACGCTGCCATTTACTCAGCCCTGCGAATCGGCGCATGGCAAGTGGGCTGGGGGGCGCGCTGATGCATTCTTTCGGCCTTGCCGCGCTGGTCATTGGAGCATCCATTGCCTTCGCCGCGGGCGGCGTGGTGCTGGGGCGCTGGGCGATCCGCAAGCACGTCGCTGCCTTCCATAACGAAGTGCTGATCTCGCTCTTCGCTGCGGCAGGAATTGTTTATGCAATCCTGCTGGGCTTCCTGGTGGTCGTGGTGTGGGAGTCCTACGACGACGCCCACCGCAACGTAGCCGAGGAAGCGGCCACCCTCGTCTCGCTCTATCGCCTCACTTACGGCATGGATGCGGCGCACGGCGCCGAGATGCGCGGGTTCATTCGCGATTACACCGATGCCGTGATCGAGGACGAATGGCCCAGGCTTGGTTCGGACGTTGCGGGCAGGGAACGTGCGCGCAAGGCCATCGGCAACATCGACCGTGAGTTCGCCAAGATGGACGCGGCGACCAAGGCTGCGGACGCGCAGGTGCATATCGAATTCCTCCACATCAAGTCGGCAATCATTGCCGATCGCAATGAGCGCCTGCAGGAAGCCAGTGACACGATTCCATGGGTGATGTGGTTTGGCGCGGTTGGCGGCGGCGTCATCGTCATGGCGATGAGCTTCTTCATCTATATGGAGCGCGCCTGGCCGCATGTGCTGATGACGGGGCTCATGGGCGCGCTCGTCGGCATGCTGCTCTACATCATGATCGTGCTGAGCACGCCGTTTTCGGGCCCGCTCGCCATAGGGCCGGAGCATTTCCAGGCGGCGCTGCAAGTGATGGACGACGACGACCGCGGGAACTGACAAAGAGCCTCGGCTTCCAGCAACCAGTGTCGTAGTCAATGCACCATGAACACCGGCAGACGCGGATGCGAAATGACGTGTTGGGTTACGCCACCGAACAGCGCCTCGCGCACGCGGCTGTGACCGTAGCCGCCCATGATAAGGAGATCGGCCTTGCAGTCGGCCGCGGCCTCCAGCAACGCGTCGCCGATGGGCCGCTTGCCGGGGTCGATCAGATGCGCCGTAAAGGTTAGGCCCCGCAGGCCCAAATCGTCGCGCAGCTCTTTCAACATGTCGGGGTCTAACGGCGTGCGCTGGATGCAAAGCAGATCGATGCCTTCTGCGCGCGCAAGATAGGGCATTGCCATATTGAGCGCGTGTGATGCGCTGAAACTGCCGTCCCACGCAATGGCGACCTTGCGGCCGAACTGCGTGATGGGTGTTCTTGCCGGCAGCACGATGGGGCGCTCGGTCTTCGCCAATAACTTCTCCAGCACATCCGAAAGCTCCGCCTCGCCGTAGCCGAGGATCGGCGAGAAGACGACGAGATCGGCGTATTTTGACGCCTCGGCCAGTTCCTGGCCCAGACGGCCCTGTACTTCGCTGAACGAGGTGGTGACCGCGTCCCGCTTTTCCGGCCGCGCGGTTATCGTGGCGCCAAAGTCGGCCGCGGCTGCTGTCCATGCCGAACGTGCATTGGCCGCGTCAATCTTCGATTCGGCGTTCATCTTGTCGGCCATTTCCTGCAGCAGCTGCGCGGTCATGCCTTCGGGAAAGTATGGCATCTCGTCGGTGGGGCTGGGGTGCACGAACAAAGCTTGCACATGCGCCTTGAAGGGCGCGGCCGCGGCAAACGCGGTGGACAACAAGGCGCCGTCGCGCGCGCCACCGGACACATTGGCGACGATTTTTACGAATGACATGGCTGCCTCCTAGAGTTCGCTTTCGCAGATGTCGTGCAACGCTTCGATGTCGTGCAAGACAGCCTGGTGCGTGTTGGGCGTGGTAATGAGCTTGCAGTGCTTGAGATCGCTGAGCGCGCGGCAGACGGTCTCGATGGTGAGGCCGAGATAGTCCGCGATATCCTGTCGGCCCATTGGCAGGTCGATCATGGCGCCGTCGGTTGCGCTGTGGCGTTTGGCGAGCAGCAAAAGAAAAGACGCGACGCGCTCTTTCGCCGTCTGCCGGCCAAGCATGACCAGGTGGTTCTGTGCGGCCGATAGATCACGATAGAGGCGCGAGACGAGTTCCTTGCGCACCCCCGGCAGTTCATCGCACAGGCCCTGGATGCGCTTGCGCGCATAGCAGACCACGGTCGTGTCGCCGACGGCTTCCGCCGTGAAACTGTACTCGCTGTCCTCGCCCAGGGCGAAAAAATCGCCGGGGAGGAAAAAATTCGCTATCTGCCGGCGGCCATCGGGCAGCATTTTGCACAGGCGCACGGCGCCGGTGACGACCTTATAGGAAAACTCCGCCGCGTCGCCTTCGTTGAAAATCGTTTCATTGCGCGCAAACGAGGCAACGGTTCCGATCTGCCGCAGAGGGGCAAAACCGTCCGTTGCTTCCGCTTGAACGTGGCTTTCCGTATTAATCGCCCAGGCGGTGCTGGCCCGATTGGCGAGGACTGTTGCAGTCGGCATGGCGCGCTCCCTTCGCAATGCAAGACGGTAAACAGAGTGTCCCTGCGCGAGGTCCGCGAACATCCGGAAATCCACCTAGGTGATAATACGTAGAGCGAAAAGCTAGCGGACGCTCTCGCCGTTCAGCGCGCGATCGATCGTGGCCTTAAGCTCAGCGTCATCGACCGGCTTGAGCAGCAGATTTACGGCACCAGCGCCTTTCACGCGTGCGCTCAGGCCGGCGTCATAGCGCCCCGTAATAGCGATGACGGGAATGGTCGCACCGCGGGCGCGCAATTCGTCCATCAATTCCGGGCCGCTCATGCCAGGCATATGGATGTCGAGCAAAAGGCAACCGCAATGTGGCTTGGGGTTGGCACTGAGGAATTCGCCGCCTGAGGCGAAGTCCTCCACTTCCATTCCGTAGGATTCGAGAAGCGCGCGCGTGGATTCGCGCACGGCATCATCGTCATCGACAACGAAGATGGTCTGAGAACCGCTCACTCGGACCTCTATCAACCGAACGGAAGATTAGGGGCCCGGTACCTCGCTTTAAAATACGTAATTTCGCCTATGCTGAGGGCGAGGTGACGCCGGCCGCTATGGCCAGCCGCACAAGCTCCGACAGGCTGCTGGCCTGCATCTTGTCCATCAAATGGGCGCGGTGGATTTCGATTGTGCGCGGCGAGATGCTGAGCTCGCGGGCGATGGCCTTGTTCTGTTTGCCGGCGACCAGAAGCTCGAGCACCTGGCGCTCGCGGGGCGTGAGGCCAGCGAGTCGGTCCCTGGCCTTGTTCGCCAGCGCCGCGTCCTCGCGCGCACGCTGTCCGGTTGTGAGCGCGCGGCGCACGCTGGCCAAGAGTATCGCATCGTCGAAAGGCTTTTCGATGAAATCGATGGCGCCGGCCTTCATCGCGCGCACCGCAAGCGGCACATCGCCGTGGCCGGTGATGATGATGACCGCAAGTTGGGCGCCGCGCCGGGCCAGCTCCTGCTGCAACGCGAGCCCATCCATGTCCGGCATGCGAATGTCGGCAATCAGGCACCCGGCTCGCTTCGGCGCGTCACTTGCGAGAAATGTTTTCGGACCATCGAATGCTAGGGCCCGAAAGCCGGAGGCCTCCAGAAGCGCGCAGAGCGAATCCCGCACGTCGGCATCGTCGTCGACGACGAATACGGTGCCTGCCTCGGTCATTCGCCTTCACCGTTTGTGGCCGGCAGATGAAAGCGAAAAACCGTGCCACCACCGGGATTCGGTTCGGTCCAGATGCGCCCGCCATGCGCTTCGACGATCGACTGACAGATGCTGAGGCCAATGCCCATGCCTTTGTCTTTGGTAGTCACGAAGGGCTGAAACAGGCGATCCGTGACTGCTTGCGGCAGTCCCGGACCCGTATCGATAATGGCAATTTCGACAAGATCCTTCCCGGTGCGGCCCGTCGTCACCGTCAGCTCGCGGCGGCTCACGGATTGCATGGCTTCGTTCGCATTGCGGATCAGATTGATCAGCACCTGCTGGATCTGCACCCGGTCGATCAGAATTGGCTCGAGCGCCCGATCCAGATCGAGTCTCACGCGCACATCGGCATCGGCCGCACCGACGGATGCAAAAGCAACCGCCTCCTCCACCAGCTTGTTGATGTTTTCCTGCGACCTGCCGGTTTCGCGCTTGCCGATAAAGGCACGCAAATGGCGGATGATCTCGCCCGCGCGTGACGTCTGGCCGGCAGCCTTGTCCATCAGCTCCCGGGCCTTGCCGGCTGCCGATCCGCTCGCCGCTTCAAGCGTCCGGCGCGCGGCCTTGACGTAATTCATGATCGCGCTGAGCGGCTGATTGAGTTCGTGCGCCAGCGCGGACGCCATCTGCCCCATCTCGTCGAGGCGAGAGACGTGCATCAGTTCCGACTGCAATTCTTTGAACCTCGCCTCGGCGCGCTTTTCCTTGGTCAAATCGTGGATGATGCCGACGTAGATGGTCTTACCATCCAGGTCGCCTTCGCCAACCGATAAATACATAGGAAATGTGCTGCCATCTTTGCGTTGGCCCACGACTTCGCGGCCAATACCGACGATGCGTCTCTCGCCGGTTGCATGATAGCGCGCTATGTAACTGTCGTGCGCGGAACGATAGGGCTCCGGCATCAGCATTGTCACGTTCTGGTTGGTGACTTCCTCCCGAGTGTAACCGAACAGCTTTTCGCAGGCGCTGTTGAAAATGCGGATGCGACCGGTGGCGTCGATGACGATAATGCCGTCGACGGCCGTCGAAATCAGCGTACGAAACAGCGCATCGCGCTGTGCGGCGTTTTCGGGCATCCAGGTGCTCCCGGCACGGAAAATACGCGCCCGCGCCGCCCCCTGTCACTTACTCCGAATTCGATTGGGATCAAGGCGGTCAGACGCCGGTGGCGCTCATTGCGGCGCTCATTGGAGAGCCCTGCCGCGCTTTGATCTGGGTCAGATTTTCCGATGAGAGAAAAATGGATTCTGTGGCAGAAGGACGCGGGATGGATCTGAGGCTTACCTTTCTCGGCGGTGTCGGAACGGTCACCGGCTCGAGCTATCTGCTGGAGGCCGCCGGCAAACGCGTGCTGCTCGACTGCGGGCTCTTCCAGGGTTTCAAGCAGTTACGCCTGCGCAACTGGGAAAAATTCCCCGTGGCGCCCGCTGGCATCGACGCCATCGTGCTTAGCCACGCCCATCTCGATCATTCGGGACGCATACCTCTGCTGGTCAAGCAGGGTTTCAGGGGCCGCGTCTATGCGACGGACGCAACGCGCGATCTGTGCGCGATTCTGCTGCCAGACAGCGCGCATTTGCAGGAGAAGGATGCCGACTTCGCCAACAGACACGGCTTTTCGAAGCACAAGCCGGCGCTGCCGTTATACACGCTGGAAGATGCGGAGCATTCGCTTGGCAGCTTTCGCGCCGAGCCTTTCGAGAAGAATTTCCGCGTCGCCGACATATTCGATGTAAGGTTTCATTTTGCCGGCCACATCCTGGGCGCCGCCATTGTGGAAATCTACTGCGGCGCTACGTCCCTCGTATTTACGGGCGATCTCGGCAGGCCCAACGATTGCATGCTTCCCGATCCCGCTCGCATTGCCCAAGCTGACTATCTGCTGGTGGAGTCCACATACGGGGACCGGCTGCATGACACCCGCGAGGCCGAAGACGCGTTGGCCGAGGTCATCAATCGCACAGCGGCGCGCGGCGGCAGCGTGCTCATCCCTTCCTTTGCCGTTGGGCGTGCGCAGATCGTCATTCATCGCCTTTGGAGGCTCAAGGCGGCCTCTCGCATTCCCAATCTGCCGATCTATCTCGATAGCCCCATGGCCATAGACGCCGGCACAGTATTTCGCGGCCATCCCGAAGATCACAAATTGAGCCCAACTGAAGTGCGGGATGCCTTTGCCGTGGCGCGCTATCTGCGGACGCCGGAGGAATCCAAATCGCTCAACAGCGATGCGGCGCCGAAAATTATCATCTCGGCCAGCGGCATGGCGACGGGCGGCCGCGTTCTGCACCATCTCGAGCGGTTAGCGCCCGATCCGCGCAATACGATCTTGTTCGTCGGCTTCCAGGCTGGCGGCACGCGCGGCGCCGCAATGGTGGACGGCGCGGAGACGATAAAGATCCACGGCCGCTACGTCCCGGTGAAAGCGGAGGTAGACGACATCCACATGCTCTCCGCGCACGCCGATGCGAACGAGATCATGGCGTGGCTTAAGGGCTTCGTGCGGCCGCCCAAGAAAACCTTTATCGTCCACGGCGAACCGCTGGCGGCCGACTCATTGCGCCACCGCATCGAGGACGAGCTGCGCTGGACAACCGTCGTGCCCGCCTGCAAGGACGCATTCGAGCTGACATGAACGACAAGGCGCCGACACCGTCCGCCGTGTGCGAAAGCCCCGGCCTGCTTTGCCTCGTCGCACGCCGGATGGGCATCGATACGCAGCACGAAGCGATTGCTTTTGTCCTGCACAACAGTGTGGTGCGCCGAGCGGAAGGGTTCGCGGCTCAGGCGCGGATCGAAATCCACCACGGCAGTAAAACGATCATCGCCACATTGTTTGAGACCGTTGGCGATCACCTGGGCGAGGGCGAAATCGGTCTGTCGGAAGCCGCCTGGCGGCGTCTGGGCGTGCAGGAGGGCGAGACCGTCACCGTCACGCATCCACAGCCGCTCGAATCCATGAGCAGCGTACGGCGCAAGATCTTCGGCGAACACATCGATGGGAAAGAATTGAAAGCGATCCTTGGCGATATCGCCACAGGCCGTTACTCGGATATTCAGCTTTCGGCCTTCATCACGGCGTGCTCGGCGCGCGTGCTTGCGCGCGATGAAGTCATTGGCCTGACGCGCGCCATGATCGAAGTGGGCGAAAAGCTGACATGGGAACATCATCCCATCGCCGACAAACACAGTGTCGGCGGATTGCCGGGCAACCGCACGACGCCCGTCATCGTGCCGATTGTCGCCTGCGCCGGCCTCACAATGCCGAAGACGTCGTCGCGGGCGATCACCTCGCCTGCCGGTACTGCCGACACCATGGAGACGCTGGCGCCCGTCAATCTCACGCTTGCCAAGATGCGCAGCGTTGTCGAGCAGGTAGGCGGCTGCATCGCCTGGGGCGGCACGGTGAAGCTGAGCCCCGCCGACGACATCCTCATCCGCATCGAACGCGCGCTCGATATCGACAGCGAAGGCCAATTGGTGGCGTCGGTGCTTTCCAAGAAGATCGCGGCGGGCGCCACTCACGTGATCATCGACATCCCGGTGGGCGCCACGGCGAAGGTTCGCAGTCAGAAATCCGCCAAACTGTTGAGCGATAGCCTTGCCGATGTGGCCCGCACCTTCGGCGTGGAAGCGCGTGCAGTCGTGAGCGACGGTAGCCAGCCTGTGGGCCGCGGCATGGGCCCGGCGCTCGAAGCGCACGACGTGCTGGCGGTGCTGCAAAACGAGGCTGGGGCGCCACAAGATTTGCGCGAGCGGTCGCTGGCGCTTGCGGGCGGACTTATCGAACTCGCGGGTAAGGCGAAAGCCGGCGAAGGCGTGCCGCTCGCCGCCGAGATTCTGGCGGACGGACGGGCCTGGAAAAAATTTCAGAATATCTGCGAGGCGCAGGGCGGCATGCGCACGCCGCCGCGCGCGCGGCATCACCGGCCGATCGTGGCAGCGCGCGACGGGGTAATTACCGACATCGATAACCGCCGGCTCTCGCGCATCGCCAAGCTGGCCGGGGCGCCGGATTCCAAAGCCGCCGGCTTAGAATTGCACGTGCGGCTAGGAGATCATGTAAAGAAGGGCGAGCCCCTTTTCACCCTGCATGCCGAAACACCCGGCGAGTTCAACTACGCGCTCGATTACACGGCGAACAAGGCGCGCGACGTCATCACCATAGGTGCGCGTTGACGCCGCTGGTCTTTGCCCTTCCCGGCAATGACGCAGCTGCACAGCGCATCGCCCAAGCGGCGGGATTCGAGACTGGCCAACTTGAAGTACGCCGCTTTCCCGACGGTGAAACCTACGTGCGGGTACTCAGTGGCGTCGAGAACCGTTCGGTCATCCTGGTTTGCACGCTTGACCGGCCGGATGAGAAGTTCCTGCCCATCGTCTTCGCCGCGGCTGCGGCGCGCGCGCATGGCGCTCAGCGTGTCGGCCTGGTTGCGCCCTACCTCGCCTACATGCGGCAGGATCGCGAATTCAAAACGGGCGAAGCTATAACCTCGTCGAGGTTCGCGCGCACGCTGTCGACGCAGATCGATTGGCTCGTTACGGTCGATCCGCATCTTCATCGCACGCATAGGCTGGATCAGATCTATTCCATACCGGCAGGCGCCGTTCATACGGAGCCATTGCTTGCGGATTGGATCAAGGCGCACGTCGCCCAGCCGCTTCTGATCGGCCCTGATTCCGAAAGCGCGCAATGGGTGGACGCGATCGCACAAGCAGCCCAAGCACCTTCAGTGGTGCTGCAGAAGACCAGGCGTGGCGATCGCGATGTAACAATCACAATTCCGGATATGCACCGCTGGCAAGGGCATACGCCGGTGCTGATCGACGATATCGTCTCAACGGGCCGCACCATGATCGAAGCGACAAAAGCGCTCCTCGCGCAGGGCATGGCAGCGCCCGTTTGCGTGGTCATTCATGCGGTGTTCGCGGGCCAAGCGCTGACGGAACTTCGCGCGGCCGGCGCGCATCAAATCGTCTCCACCAACACAATCCCGCACGAAACCAATGCGATAGACGTGACGCCACTATTGGTGCCCGCCATCGGCGCACTGGAGAGGCCATAAGCAAAGCCCCGGCCAACAGGGGCCGGGGCTTGAGACGGCTGGATGCGGGAAGCTTGGGGGGAGCGAGAGATCCAGCAAGGCAATATTTATCAGGTGCGCACGCCCACGCTTTGATCAGGATCAAATTTACATCCGGCCCATCTCGAAGCTTTCGCAGGATTTGCCGAAAGCGGCCAGACCCTCCTCCAGAAAGTCGCCCAGCATCGGCATGCCGATGAGATATTCGGCCGTACGCTTGTTGTGTGCGGCGCGCGCCTCCTCGAGCGCGGCCTTCCACTCCGATTTGTCGTAGGTGCCGCGGCCGAGCCAGGCGAGGGCAACCAGATTGATCTGCTCTTCCTCGTTCAGGCCGCGAATGAAGGCCATCAACTCGCGCAAAGTCGCATCGTCGCGGAAGTCTTCGAGGATGTCGGCCATGCGATCGTCCGACGCGTTCGATCCGGAATCGGGATCGCTCACACCTTCTTTGGCGTCGAATTCGCGCGCCTTGACGATGACGTGACAGACCTTATCTGGATTGATTCCCAACATGTTCGGTTCCTTTCAGAACGCCTGCATGCGCCTGAGATCGGGCGCCAGCTGGCGATACAGGTCGGCGCGCGTGGCTTTGGTCTTTTCCTTGGCCACTTCGCGGCCCACACGGGCAAGCACGCCTTCCGACAGCAGGATCCGCAACTCACCCAGGCTGCGCCGCGGCGCCACCAGGATAAGCTCGTCGAATTGATCTTGCGCCTGCGCCTGGTCGAGAAGTTTGGCGAGGGCCGCGGCAAATTTGTGCTTTTCCATCTTGTGATAGTCGTGACGAGGCTCGATGGCGTGCCGCGTGCCGGACTTGCTCGAATTGAGCGTGCGGCCAGGGCGGTCACTCTTCAGATCGCGCGCATGACCCTTAACGTCGGGATTGACCAGCCTTGGCGCATGCACCGCAATAAAGCCGGCGCGATCCGCGTTCTCGGTAAGAATCTGCGCACTCGCTCCATCAGCGACCACGACCCAGATGCGCTTTTGTTTTGCCGGCATCATCAGCTCCTAGGCAATGTGAAACTAGGCAAACTTTCCCGCCGCTCATTGATTCAAGTCAACTGGCGAGACTCTCTTTGTGTCTAAAAAGTCTATGAGAAGGGAGGCGTAGATGGCGCGCGAAACCAGGCCGCGCGAGGAGATGGAAGAGCATGGATTTGCCTTCAATATCGGTCAGGTTTGGGGCGCGCTTATTCTTTTGGCCGCGCTTTTTGCCCTCGCCTGGTTTATCCTTGTCCAGATCATCGAATGGCGCGAGCAAGTCATGAAAACCGAGTTGCGCGATCTCATACTGAGAATTCTGGGCGGGCACCGCATTATGGCGATCGCCACCAACCGCGCCGACGGCTGGCCGCAGGCGACGACCGTGGGTTACGCCAATGACGGCTTCAAGATCTACTTCTATGTCGCGCGGGTCAGCCAGAAATTTCTCAATATCCAGCGCGACCCGCGCGTGTCCATCGCCATAGGCAATGATTTCGTACAGCCGCTCGACATCAAGGGGTTGTCGCTGGCGGGTCGTGCGGAGCCTATCGAAGAAAGAAACGAATTCGAATGCGCCTGCATGACCATGCTCGAGCGCTATCCGGAATATGCCGCCTGGCCGAAACCGAGCCCCGCTTTATCGCCGCTGATGCGCGTCACGCCCGGAATCATTTCCATTGTCGATTACTCGAAGGGCTTCGGCCACAGCGATCTTGTCAAAGTCAGCAGAGACGACATCGAGAAGCACATCGAAAGCCCGCGGCACGATTGGCGATGGCGCGCGGCATAAATCGGGGAGAAGATCATGGGGAAACCTGTTCTGTTGCTTGCGTTGGCAGCATCGCTGGTGGCGATCCCGGCTAGTGCGCAGACCAGCATGGAAACCCAAATCGAAAACGGCCACGCGGTCGCGGTGAAGGAATGCAGCGGTTGTCACGCCGTGGAAGCAGCGGGCAAGAGCCCACGCTACGGCGCACCAGAATTCCGCCACATCCTCGCGCGCTATCACAGCAATACGCTGAGAGTTGAGCTGGTCGAAGGCATCAAGATCGGCCACCGCAATATGCCGCGGTTCTCCTTTGACCCGGCAGCGGTCGACGATCTGATTGTTTACCTGCAATCCATACAGGTACCGGAGCATCCGGCGCCGCCCGGCCAGTAGACGGCGTCGAGCCCAGAGCTTCAGGCTTTCGCCTGCGCGCTGTGCAATGCGTTCCAGATCCAGCCCGCGAGAAGGCCAAACACGAAGCCGAGCGCAGACGTGAGGCCGACAAGCATGGCGGCGCGGCTAATGTCGAATGCCTCGACTGTCACCGCGATCTTCAGGAAGTGAAGATAGAGAATTAGGTCGATCAGCCATTGCGCCGCGCCCATGGCGACCAATGCCGACCAGCCGGCGTGCCACAGGCCCGTGACAGCGCCGACCACGAGGCCGACACGAATAGGATTCACTTTCATGGCGTCATCTCCTAAGCGGCCCGTTTGGTTGGTATCTGTGCGCTTACCGCAGGGTGCGAGACCTTGCGAACTCCGCTGAGGCGTTCCCGGCGCGCGCCGCTGCGCTCATACCAATGGGTCGCGGCGAGAACGGTTCCGAACGTTACGAAAGAGAAAATGATGAAACCCAGATAGATCACTTCGCCTAGAGACATCGCACAATCCCCGATTGCTGCCTTTTCTCCTATGTCATGATCCTCGCTGCGATTCCTTGATCTGGATCAGTGCACTATTCCGCCCTGAAGCGATCGCCACCTAGGTGCGCAAGCTCCACGCCCAGCGTGCGGAGCAATTTGCGCGCGGCGGCACTGTCGGCCACCAGCCGGCTTCCCGAACGATGCGCAAGTCCCTTACCGATCAGCCATTTTTGCGTGGCCCAGGATCCGTTTGCCCTGCGGCCGGCGATCCTTTGCAGCCCGCCTTTCTCGCCAACATCATGGTTGCGGAAAAAAATGAACTCGCGCTTGGGCCGCAATTGCACGTGGAAATACTTGCCGGTTCCGCGTGCACCCGGCTTTGCCCGCGTCTTGCTCATCCTGGTCATCGGAAAAATATCCTTGCCGATACAGGCCAAAAGATATCGGCCAATACGGCAAAGGCTTTGATCTGGCTCAAAATGTCAGCTGTCAGGAAGGCTCTGCAGATAGGCCACGATGTCGTCGATCTCGCGCCGCGAAAGCTGGATGCCCTCCATTGGCGGGTGCGGCGCCGTAAGCCAGGCCTTTGTCCACGCCGGATCCGTTCTCGCTTGATGGGCCAACGAGGGAAAGGAAGGCACGGCATCGGTCGCTCTGTTCGATGGTGCGATGTCGTGGCAACTCGAGCACCATCTCTCGGCGAGCTGCCGCCCCGCGTCCGCGTCTCCGGCTGCGAGCGCGGGAGGCGCCGCGATGCTTAGAACGGCTGCAAGCACCAGCTCCAGTTTCATTGCACTCATCAAGGTGCTTCTTGGCACGGGTTTAGGCCCCTCCTCTTGAGCCAGATCAAATTCCCCCCATCCCAATGGCTGTAGGTTATGCTGATCGAGTAAGCTCCGAGGACCGACCGTGAAAAAAGTGTTGGTGGCAACCGATGGCTCGCCGTCGGCGGGTCGCGCGCTCGACGTGGCTGCGCGGCTCGCGGCCGACAGTCAGGCCGAGCTCACGATCCTGACGGCTGCGCAGCTTCGGTTGAGTCCCGAATTGAAAGAATTTGGACGCACGGAGAATCTGGGCGTCGATGAAATCCAGGAACTTGAAGCCTCCTCGATCCTTTCAAAGGCTCAGGCGCGCGTGACCGACGTGGGGATCAAGAAAGTCACCACGCTGGCGCGGCAAGGCGATCCCGCCGAAGCGATTCTGAGCGCGGCCAAAGAACTGCGGGCCGATGCGATTGTCATGGGCAGGCGTGGCCGTGGACGGCTCGAAGGTTTGCTGTTGGGCAGCGTGTCGCAAAAAGTGGTCAGCCTGGCGCCCTGCGCCGTCATCACCGTTCCTTGATTTACATAGATTTCAGTGCGCGGTGTAGCCGCCGTCGATGACCAGCTCGGCGCCGGTGACGAACTTGGCCTCGTCAGAAGCGAGATAAACCGCTCCCCAGGCGATATCATCTGCCTCTCCCATGTGACCAAGAGGGTGCATCGCATCGGCGGCTTTGCGGCCGGCCTCGACATCGCCCAGCGCCTTCAAATGATGTTCAACCATCGGCGTCCAGATATAGCCCGGATGGATCGAATTCACTCGGATATGATCGCCCGCATAGAGCATCGCGTCCGTCTTGCTCATCAATCGCACGGCGCCTTTGGAAGCGTGGTAGGCGGGCACGTCCGGGGCGCCGACCAAGCCATAAATCGACGAGAGATTGATGATGCTTCCGCCTCCGGCACGGCGCAGATGCAGAATGGCGTGTTTGGTGCAAAAGAATACACCCTTCACGTTGACAGCCTGAACCGCATCCCATTCGGCTTCCGTAACCTCGTGCGTTGGTTTGGTAGAACCCGATATGCCGGCATTGTTCACAAGCACATCCAGCCGGCCAAAACGCTTAACAACCTCGCCGATGACGCGTGCGACTTCCGTCTCCTTTCTGACATCGCAATGCCAATAGCCGGCGCTCAACCCGCGCTTGTCCAATTGTGCCGCAAAGTCCCGTCCCTGATCGTCGAGCACATCGCAGATGGCGACCGAGGCGCCCTCTTCCGCCATGCGCAAGGCGCAAGCATGTCCGATGCCGAGTGTGCCGCCCGTAACGATGGCGACCTTGCCTTTCAGGCGGTTCAAAGCTCTCTCCTTTTCGCGTGTCAGCGATGATGCGCCGATACGGCCTTGATCGCTTGGCCCGAAAGACTCGACTTTGCCTTTTGCGCCACGTCGCCAAGCGAAAGCATGCCCACCATGCGTTTCTTCTCGTTGATCACGGGCAAGCGGCGAACCTTTTTTCGTTCCATCAGCCGCACGGCCTGCGCCACGCTTTGGCTCGTCCTGCAGTAAAGAATTGGCTTGGACATGACCTGGCGTGCCGTCATTTTGCCGGGGCCGCGCCGCTTCGCGAATCCGCGGCAACAGATGTCGCGATCCGTGACCATGCCTACCAGGCGATCGTTTTCGCCCACGGGTACGGCGCCAATATCCTCTTTGCGCATTTTCCTGGCGACCGCCGCAAGCGGAGTGCCGGGGCTCACCCACACCACGCCCTTGTGCATGACGTCTTTGACTTTCATGGCTGCCTCCTCGCGCCGGGCAAATAATTCATTGTTGGTTCAAAGTGTTCCTTGATCCAAATCAAGTGGTTTCACGCTTTGATTGTTTTTTTACCTATCAGCGGGAATATCCGGACCATACTCAGACAAGCAGAATGCCTATGACAATCCATTCTGTGCTGTTTACGGATTTGGACGACCGCTCGCATGCCTGGCTGCCTGAGCCGGAGGATACGGCGTCCTTCCTGCATAATTTTCGCAAGACAAAGGCGTATAATCTGGCGGCCGCGATACCGTTGCTGCTTTGGTACGGCTCCTCGGCAGCCGAACAACTGCCAGTGATTGGCGCCAAAGTGGCCGGAGCCAAGGCAGCCGACGTCGATCTGGATTTCATCGTCTCGACCTTGACGCAACTGGGCACGCTGATTTTTGTCGTGACCATTCTCATTTTCTTGCTATTGCGCGACCCGGGCAAAGGAAAAGCCGGCGGGCTCGTGCCCTCGCTTATCGCCATGGGTGGCACCGCGTTCGGCGTGACACTGGTGTGGTTGCCGCAAATTCCCCTCGCCTTTGCGATGTCGACCCTTTCGTTCCTTCTGATCATCATCGGCGTCTGCTATTACACCTATGTCGTGCTTTATCTTGACCGCGCGTCCAAAGCCACGCCCCACGCGCCAACCCTGATCACGACGGGACCTTATGCGATTGTGCGACATCCGCTCCAGCTCGCCGAAGTCATCGGCATCTTGGGCATGATGCTGCAATATCTGTCGCCGCTGGCGTTGGCGATTGTGGGCCTGCAGTTCGGCTTTCAGTTCCAGTGTATGAAGGCCGAGGAGCGGAAGCTGGCTAGTGAGTTTCCCGACTATGAAGTCTATGCGGCGCGCACCGCGCGGCTGATCCCTGGGGTCTACTGAGCACAATCGGCCCATAGCCGTCGGGAAAATTTGGAGCGGGCGACGCGAATCGAACGCGCGACCCTAACCTTGGCAAGGTTATGCTCTACCCCTGAGCTACGCCCGCATCCAAAGAGCGCCGGTTATCGCGCGGGGCCGCGCGGGATTCAATAGGAAGCTAGGCCTCACCCTTCGACAGGCTCAGGGTGAGGCCCTCATGTTGAGCCTGTCGCTAAGCATGAGGGGCAACATCGCACTGTATTCGCCAGAAACTTAACGTGACCGGCAATAGGTGGTAGCCGGACAGACGGCCGCGCTAGAGAAGCCGCATGTCCGCGCCCGACGCCGATCCGACTTCGCTCGAAGCCCGCCTGCCCTCGCCGCAAGCGCGCGAGGAGGCGGTGTACGTGCGGCTGCGCCAGCTCGGTATCGCCTGGAAGGCCTTTGAGCACGTGCCGGTGTTCACGGTTGAGCAATCGCAATCTTTGCGCGGGATCGTGCCGGGCGGGCACACCAAGAACCTGTTCCTCAAGGACCGCAAAGACGGGCTGTGGCTGGTGGTGACCCGCGAGAACGCGCGCGTCGATCTGAAGACGCTGGCCAGAGAGATGGGGCAGCAGCGTTTCAGCTTTGGCTCGGGCGAGCTTTTGGTCGAGACTCTTGGCGTGCCGCCGGGCTCGGTGACGCCGTTCGCGCTGATCAATGACGCACCGCCGCGCGTGAACGTCATTCTCGACGAGAAGATGATGGCGAACGAGGTGCTGAATTTTCATCCGCTGCGTAACGATCGCACAACGGCGATCACTTCGGCGGAACTTTTGAAATTTATCCGTTCCACGGAGCACGAGCCGCGCGTGCTCGCGCTACCGGAGGTCGCACCGTGATTCCGGTCAAGCCTCTCGCCCATATTCTGAGGGGGCGTTTCGTGCAGCTTAAGCCGATCACGGCCACGCACAAAGACGGATTGCGCGCGGCGGCCAATGACCCCGCGATCTGGCGCTATATGCCGATCGATGGCGCGAGCGATTTCGACGCGTGGTGGAAAGTCGCCACGACCGAGATGGCCGGCGGCGGGCGCATTCCGTTTGCGGTGCGCGATCTCGCCGGCAACAGGTTGGTCGGTTCGACCTCCTATATGAACATCGTGCCCGAGCATGCGCGCACAGAGGTCGGCTGGACGTGGTACGCGCCGGCCGCGCAAGGCAGCGCCGTCAACCCCGAAGCGAAGCTGCTGCTCTTCGCCAATGCGTTCGAGGCCTGCGGCTACCACCGCATCGAGCTGAAAACGGACTCGACCAACGCGCGCAGCCGCGCCGCCATCCGCAAGCTTGGCGCGCACGAAGAAGGCATTTTCCGCGGCCATATGTGGATGCCGCGCGGCTACTGGCGCGATACCGCCTGGTACTCCGTGCTGGCCGACGAATGGCCCACGGTGAAAGCGCGTCTGGAAGCCCGCCTTAGGGAATTCGGTTAGGGCTTTTCTTTCGCACTCCAAACCACCACATTCCCGTTCATGGCATTGATCGGACCAAGCGGGCGCCCACTGGGCGCGGAAGCGAAGGCTCCCAAGGCGGAGCCGCCCGAGGGCGCGCCAAGCGCATATATAAAGGACGGTTCCATTGAGACGTTTGCGGACGACGTGATCCGCGCCTCGATGGAGGCGCCGGTTATCGTCGACTTCTGGGCGCCGTGGTGCGGGCCGTGCAAGCAGCTGGGCCCCATGCTCGAGCGCGTGGTCAATCAGGCCAAGGGTGCAGTGCGCCTGGTCAAGATCAACATCGACGACAATCCGGAAATCGCGCAGCAACTGCGCATCCAATCCATTCCAGCCGTCTACGCCTTCCGCAACGGCCAGCCGGTCGATGGCTTCATGGGTGCGATCCCGGAAAGCCAAGTGCGCGCCTTCGTGCAGCAACTGACGGGCGCGGCCGGCGCGGCATCGCCCGTTGAAGACCTGTTGGCAATGGCCGCGCAGGCGGCGGAAGTCCGCGACATCGGCAAGGCCGCGCAAATCTACGGACAGGTTTTGCAAGAAGAGCCGGGCCACCCAAGAGCCGTGGCAGGTTTGGCGAAATGCTATATCGCCAGTGGCGATGTCGAGCGCGCTAAACAAACGCTTGGCCTCGTGCGCCCCGACGGCGCGGCCGATGAAGCCATTCGCGCGGTCCAAGCCGAGGTGAAATTGAAAGAGGGTGTCAAGGCGGCGGACGATGCGCCGTTGCGCGCAAAGGTGGCGACCAATCCGAACGACTTGCAGGCGCGCTTCGATCTGGCGATGGCGCTCGAAGGCAAAGGCCAGCGCGAGGCGGCACTGGATGAGTTGCTGGAAATCGTCAGCCGCAACCGCGACTGGAACGAGCAGGCCGCGCGCAAGCAATTGATGACGTTATTCGAAGCCATGGGTCCCACCGATCCGCGCACCATAGCCGCGCGCAGGCGGCTCTCCTCGATCCTGTTTTCCTGATGCGGCGCTATCGCACCATTGCCGACCTGCCGGCCGTTATTCCGGTCTTTCCGCTGGCAGGCGCGTTGCTGCTCCCGCATGGGCAGTTGCCGCTCAACATTTTCGAGCCGCGCTATCTCGCCATGGTCGAGGCCGCGATGGCCGGCAAGCGCATCATCGGCATGATCCAGCCGCGCGATCCGGATGACGCGAATTCGCATCCGGCGTTGGCGGAGGTGGGCTGCGCAGGACGCATTACCTCCTATTCCGAGACCGAAGACGGGCGCTACCTGATCACGCTCACGGGCATTGCGCGCTTTCGCATCGTCGAAGAGCGCAACACGTCCACCCCGTTCCGCCAAACGGCCGTGGATTACGCAGCGTACGCGAGCGATCTCGACATCAGCCCCGCCGAGCCCACGATCGCGCGCGTGCGCCTGATCGACGCGCTGAAGCCCTATCTCGCTTCGCGCAATATGCAAACGGATTGGCAGTCGGTGAAGGACGCGCCTGCCGAGCTGCTGGTCAATGCGCTTTCCACCATGTGCCCCTTCGCGCCGGCCGAAAAACAGGCGCTCCTAGAAGCACCCGACGTCGCGAAGCGCGCGGATGTTCTGATCGCGCTGATCGAGATGGCGAACGCTTCGGCCAAGCGCCCGACCGACGGCAAGCCGATCAACTGATGGAACCCGATCCGAAATTGCTGGAGACGCTGGTCTGCCCCGTGACCAAGGGCAAGCTGATCTACGACCGCGCGCGCCAAGAGCTGATCAGCAAGGCGGCGGGTCTCGCCTACCCCATCCGCGACGGCGTGCCGATCATGCTGCCGGGCGAAGCGCGGCCGCTGCGAGCGGATGAATAATGGCAACGGAAGCGGCATCACGCCCGTGGCCGACCGAGCTCAGGCTCAACAAAGCCAAGGACGGCATCGACGTCGTGTTCGACAACGGCGAGCGCTTTGCGCTTGCGGCCGAATATCTGCGCGTGAACTCGCGCAGTGCCGAAGTGAAGGGCCATGGCGGCCCGCGGCCTACCGTCTTCGGCAAGCGCCGCGTGCGCATTTCGGCTATCGAACCTATCGGCAACTACGCCGTGCGTATCACCTTCGACGATGGCCACGATACGGGACTATACTCGTGGGATCATCTGTACGAGCTGGGTAGTGAGCACGACACCAAGTGGCCTGCATATCTGGAAGAGCTGGCGGCGCAGAGATTGAAGCGTGATTAAGAAGACTGAACCGAGGCTGCCCTATTCCCCGCGCATCGCGCGCGGGCGCCGCCGTCAGGAACGCGCGATCGTCAAAGGCCAGGATGCCGGCCGCTGGACGGATTTTTACCACACGGTGCTGACCGCGCCATGGTGGCTGTTTGTTGTGGGGCTAGCCGCCGCCTTCGTGGGGCTCAACGCGATTTTTGCCGTGCTTTACGCGTTCGATCCCTACGGCATCACCAATGCGCGGCCGGATTCCTTTTGGGATCGGTTCCTCTTCAGCGTCGAGACCATGGGCTCGATCAACTACAGCATCATGGTGCCGAAGACGATCTACAGCAATGTCATCGTTGCGAGCGAAGCCTTTGTCAGTATCCTCTACATCGCTTTGGCCACGGGCATCGTGCTTGCGCGCATGTCGCGGCCCGTGGCACGCGTGGTGTTCAGCGACAAAGCCGTGGTGGCGCCGTTCAACGGCATGCCTACGATGATGTTCCGCGTGGCCAACCAGCGCGGCAACCAGATACTGGAGGCGCAGGTCACCGTGACAGTGGCGCGCCAGATGATGACGAAGGAGCGCCAGGTAATGCGCCGCTTCGAAGAGGTGCGCCTGCTGCGATCGCGTTCGCCGCTGTTCCAGCTGTCGTGGACGGTGATGCATTCGATCGAGCCAGACAGCCCGCTTTACGACGCCACTATCGACACCATGCTGGCGGATCAGATGGAAATCATCGTCATGCTGAGCGGCACCGACGATACCTATGCCGATAAAGTCTATGCGCGGCACTCGTATTTGCCGCACGAAATCTGCTGGGACAAGCAGTTCGTCGACGTGCTGTTCACGCGCGAGGACGGGCGGCGGTTTGTGGACTTGCGCCGGTTCCACGATGTGGAGGACGCACCGCAGAGTTAGCCCTAGCCTCCCCCCTGGAGGGGGAGGCAGATTTTTCGCGCTACGCAAAAATCGATGGGGGGTGTGAAGCATAACCCCTCCCCGAAATTTGCTTCGCAGATTTCGACCCTCCCTCAAGGGGAGGGTGGGATTCGTAGCTAGCCTAGGTGCTTTCCTTATCTTACGTCGACCCCGACAGCATCGATAAGGCGCGCGAAGGCGTCACGTTCAAGTAGTGCGACCAGCTCGCTCTTGATGCGTGGGATCAAAGCCGGGCCTTCGTAAGCGAACGCAGTGTAGAGCTGAACCAGCGATGCGCCCCCGCGGATTTTCGCGTAAGCGTCCGCACCGGAGGAAATCCCTCCCACGCCGATCAGAACAAGCTTGTTGCCAACACGCTGGCGCATGGCTTTGAGGATGGCGGTGGATGGCGCGAACAACGGCGCACCGGAAAGGCCGCCCGCCTCGTTTTTGTTCGGGCTTTTCAGCTCGGGCGGACGCGAGAGCGTCGTATTGGAAACAATTATGCCTTCGATGCCCGACGCGAGGCTTACCTGCGCAATGTCATCCAACGCGTGGCCGTCGAGGTCCGGAGCGATCTTGAGCAGAAGCGGCGTCTTGCGCCCGGCTTGCGCGCGGGCTTCGATCACGGCCGCAAGCAAATGCTCCAAATCATCGCGCGATTGCAGCCCACGCAAGCCAGGCGTGTTGGGCGATGAGACGTTTATGGTGATGTAGGAGGCGAACGGCGCCAACCGCTTAAAGGCCGAGACGTAGTCGGCGATACGGTTGGTTGAATCGGCGTTCGCGCCGATATTGACGCCGGCAATGCCGGCCTGGCGTCTTTCGAGACGGCGCGCCGCATCGTCCATTCCACGATTGTTGAAACCGAGACGATTGATGACGGCGTGGTCTTGCGCAAGGCGAAACACGCGCGGACGCGGATTGCCCTTTTGCGCGCGTGGCGTGATCGTCCCGCATTCGACAAAACCAAACCCGAAGCGCGGCATGACATCCACGATTTCGGCATTCTTGTCGAAGCCGGCGGCAAGCCCGATCGGGTTGGAAAATGAAAGTCCAAGCGCTTCGACCTTCAGACGCGGGTCATCGGCGGGCGGCTGTCTCGCTCCGGACAGGCGCAGCAAACCCACAGTGAGGCCGTGCGCCGTCTCGGCCGGAAGCAGTCTCAAAGCGCGGGTCAGAACCCCCATCAGCCTGCATAATGCCCGGATTCGGCTGGCAAAATCGCCTGTTGCAGGTACTGTCTCAGTTTAATCCCTAACAATATGCGGGCCAGTTGATTTTGGCAGGCGTTTGCTGGCCTCCGCTTGGTCTATGAGACGCACGATGTCCGCCATGCCCCACAGCTCATCGGCTAGACCAGCGGCCATCGCCGGGCTCGTGCGAAGCGTGCTGTGGACGCGGGCGAAATTGTAAAAAACAAAATAGAGCGCCAACGCATGGCAATGATTCTCGACCTTCTTGGAATGAGCGTTAGTCAGCCGAGTGAAGCGCCTCATGCTCATTCGCATGGTAAGGTTTTGACGCTCCACATGCGATGTGGAGATGTGCTTCGCATCGGGAGTGCCTGACACAGGAGATTTTTTTGCGCCAAGGCAGACGCCGGGGCTGTAACGTCGTTCTGGCGAAAGCGTCCTATCCTCACGATAAATCTTGATAAGTTGTGCGAAATCCACGTCTGACTTGAAGGCATTGGTAACGGCGGCAAAATAGTGAAAGAGGCCATCGGTCGTTAGTTGAACGCGGCTGGCGAGGCGCGATGCAAGATCATTCGTAAAGCGGCTCGCAGTCGTGAAATCGCGATCACCGACTAGCCATGAAATGATTAGCTTGGAGTCGCTGTCCAGCGCCGTCCACGTCCAAATATTACCGGCTTCGCCAGCCTCTTTCTTAGGCTTAGGCGCATTCTTTTCCTTGGCGTAGCAGAAGGACCAAATCTCATCGCATTGAACCCGCTGGGCGCGGACCTTGCGGACCGTTACATCGTGAAACTCCGCACAGACCGATCCCGCATCAACAAGCAGTTTCGTCACCGTGTTTATCGACACATCGGCAACGCGACTGATGGCGCGCATAGACGAGCCTTCGACAAGCATCGACAAAATCTGAATACGCGTATCGAGCGGCAATCTGTTCATATCGCGACGATATGAACATAATGCTTGAGTGTCAAGCATAACTTTCATATTAAATAATGACTCGGCCTCCACTAACCTCAGGTTTAGGCTGCGTCGATTCGACTCAACCCATTGTAAACCCTACACAGTAACGTGTGTTGACTTAAATGGCAACAATCCCTCAATTAGACGCTGCGGGGAGCTTGTTCAAGCTCGATCCCGCGCTCGATGACGATGAGCAGGAGCTACGGCTGCTGCATACATCACCGAGATTGAGGGCGTGGTTGGAGAATGAACTTCAGGGATTGCAGTCGGCGGCCAATATCGAGATGACGCCAGCGGAACAATTGGACGCGCTCATACATACTTACTCATCTGGGCTGCCCCTTGTCTTTGAACGTGATTTCAAAGCGTTCCAGCCCAAGCCTGTGCAACCGATCGGAGATGGAGTTTGGTACTTGAAAACACCAGACCTCAGGATTTTCGGTTGGTTCTGGAGAATGGATTGCTTCATCGGCCACGTTGCGGATACGACGGAGCGCGTGAAACAGTTCGACCTATATCAGGGCTATCGCGGCGAAGTCATTCGCTTCAGAGATGGCCTTCCACTAGACGAACCGAAGTCTATTCCAGGAGATGACCCGAATGTCGTCATTTCAAATTACGATCTCCCCGACTAGGCGCGCAGCGGCGCGCTTCATCACGGGTGTTCGACGCGCGCTCCAGCTGGCCCTAATCGAAGAGAGCAAGAAGCGTGGTCTAACGCAATCTGATATTGCTCGCGAACTGGGTGTGCATCGGTCCGTCATTAATCGCGAACTCCGTGGCGATAAAGATATGACGATGGGCCGCGTCGGCGAATTGGCATTCCTACTTGGTCGGAAACCCGTCCTTCTACTGCCGGAGAAAAAGGTTTCCGAGGGCAGCAATCATGTGGTCGATGTTCCACAATATTCCGTGCAAGTGACGTCAACCGCGTCAACGACGGCGATCTTGGAAAAGGAACTCGAAACTCAACACGTAGCGGCGGCCTAAATGCGTCCGATTAGCGTGATGGCCTTATTCTGCGAAGACATCAGAGAGGAAAAAGACGGGGTCGTCTCTCTAATGGGCATCTTCCCCGACAATATAAATGTAAACCCACCTGGCCCTACTCCGGCACCACGTCCTCATGACGATAGGCTGGTTTCAAAACTTTGCTTGTACATCCGCGTAAATTTTGATCCAGAGCAGGAGATTAGAGAAGCGATAGTTCGCCTAGTAATGCCCGATGGTCAGACCGTAGCGTTGCCAAACCTAGATACTGAAATAATCACTCGGTCGCAGCGTGACGCTAAGCAAAAAGGTAATTCGCTGGCGGGGATTATTTCCCGGATAATCATGCCGGGTTTCGGTTTTCGATCAGCCGGTGAGATGAAAGTCGAAGTGGCTATCAATGGCGAAACGCACCTGGCTGGGGCGCTGAATGTGAACCTCCTTCAACCTAACGTTCCCGCGCAGCTTTCCACCGTGCAGTAGCCGCTTTCGCCGCAATTCTCTTTCTTTGTGCTTTGGATAGTTTGGCTGCCCGCGCTTTGCCGCCTTTCAGGCCGCCTTGGCGGGCGTATTCCTTGCCTTCGCTGGCTGTGGTCTTTTCTTCAATTTGACCAGTTGCGATCCTGCCCACCATGATAGCGGCTCCAATCACATCAGCAGGTCGCTTTTCGCCGCGAGGACCCTTAGGCATCCATAGCCTCAATACGCGCGATGGTTGCTCGTAATGCCGCAATCCACTCCTCGTGCTGAATGATCGTCTCCTGAGTCGTACTGACTATCCGACCGTTCTTGAGGCCGCTCGTGCCCATCTTTCCGCCCTTCATCAGCCGAACTGACTGCTCCATCTCCGCCACTTTCTGGCGACAGATACTCAAGATGCGCTTCCGCCCGTTCTGTGACCCAGCCATGAGGCACTATAACGGCCCACCCATCCCTACCAAAATCTCTAACTACCTTGAATCAATAAGGATTTTCTTCCTATCAACCTGAGACAGTACCCTGTTGCATGTATAGGAATAAATACTTAACATCGGATAGTTTTCACATGGCCGCGCTCACGCACAAGCAGATCTGGGACGGCATCGATGGGCTTGCCACGCGGCATAGCCTGTCGCCGTCCGGCTTGGCGAAGCTCGCGGGGCTCGACCCCACCACGTTCAACAAAAGCAAACGCGCGGACGCGGGCAAGCTGCGTTGGCCCTCCACCGAAAGTATCGCCAAAGTTCTGCAGGCCACCGGATCGACGCTGGAAGATTTTGTGACCCTCGTCACGCGCCATGAGAGCGCGCGCGGCTCTCGCCTCATCCCACTGATCGGTTTCGCGCAGGCGGGTAACAACGGCTATTTCGATGATGCAGGCTTCCCTGTTGGCGCGGGATGGGAAGAGATCGCTTTCCCCGCAATTGGTGACGCCCACGCCTACGCGCTCGAAATCACCGGCGAATCCATGCTTCCCCTTTATCGCGACGGCGACCGCATCATCGTCTCGCCCGAGGCAAGCGTGCGGCGCGGCGATCGCGTGGTGGTGCGCACGCTCGGGGGCGAAGTGATGGTGAAGCTGCTCAAGCGTATGAGCGCCCGCCGCGTCGAACTTCAGTCGTTCAATCCCAACTTCGAAGACCGCGTCTTCGAACTTGAGGAGATCGGTTTCATTCACCGCATCATCTGGTCGAGCCAGTAGTCGTCATCCTTCGAGGCTCGCTGCGCTCGCACCTCAGAATGACGTCGACGTCATCCTGAGGCGCGGCCGCCAGGCCGCCTCGAAGGACGACGTCAGCTAGGATAGCCCTGATAACGGCGCACCTGTGCGGAAAATCCGTCGAGATCGTTCTTCGCCAAAAGATCGCTGAGCCGCTTGGCGCGCGCCTGCAGTGCTTTTTCATAGGCCGTCGGTGCCTGGCCCGACGTGGCGGCCGCAAGTTGCGCGGTGATTTCTGTGCGCTGCGCCTTGGCATCGTAGGCTGCCAACTGCAGCGCATATTCGTAGCGCACGATGACATCGTTGGGCGCCACCGCGATGGCTTTCTTGAAGGCCTTCACGCCGGCATCGAAGCTAGCCGAATAAAACCACTGGCCGAATATGCCACCGCCCACGCGAATGACTTCGATGTTCCAGCCGCCGAGCCCCGCCAGCGCCAGCGGGCTGTCGGGCGCAAGCGAGATCGCGGCGTCGATCAGCTTCTTCGATTTCGCGGGCAGGCCGGCTGCGCTCGCGGCCAGCGCACCCATCATGTGGCTTTCCGTGCCCATGGCGGATGCCAGATAGACATAGGGTTCGGGGCGCTTCGGGGCGGCGGCGATGGCGCGGCTCGCCAACGCTTCGACACGCTTGAAGCATTCGGCGCATGGCGTGTCGCGCAGCTTCGCATCCGAAAGCGCCGCGCGTGTGGCGACGATCAGGCTGTCCGCATCGCCGTTGGCTTCGCCCGCCTTGATGGCGGCTTCGTAGTCGCCTTTGGCGTACAGCGCAGCCGCGTCATCCGCCAGGGCAGGCGATACAAATCCGAAAAACAAAATGAATGCGAGAATGTCGCGCATCAGACCATGGCTCCCGTGACAAATTCGCCCTCGAGCGCGCGACGCACCAGCGCCGCCGTCTCACGGCATCCAAACAGAACGGCAAACGAGCCGAAGCGCGGCCCCTGCGTCTGACCGAACAGCACCTCGTAAATCGCCTTGAACCAATCACGCAAGGGTTCGAACTGATACTTCTTGCCGATCTCGTAGACTTCGAACTGCACCTTCTCGGCCTCGCGCTCGCCAGCCATTTTCTCAAGCATGGCGGCCAGATCGGTAAGCGCCGCACGTTCCCTCTCGGTTGGCGCGCGGTAGTGCTTCTGTGGCTTGACGAAATCTTCGTAGTACTTGAGCGCATAGCTGACCAACTTGTCCAAACCGGGATGTTCGTCCGGATCGGTGCCCGGCGCATATGAGCGGATGAAGCCCCACAACACGTCGCGGTTATGCGCATTCGAGGCGCTGACCAGATTAAGCAACAGCGCGAAGGTGACGGGATATTTTTCCTCGGGCGGGTGGCCGCTGTGTATATGCCAAACGGGGCTTTCCATCCGCGCGGCCTGATCGTCCTTGGTCTGATACGTCTCCAAAAGATTCAAATAGTCGTCCACCGCCTTCGGGATCACATCGAAATACAACTTCTTCGCCGCGCGCGGCTTGTGGAACATGAAGAGCGATAGGCTCTCTTCCGATCCATAGGTCAGCCATTGGTCGATGGTGAGGCCATTGCCGCGCGACTTGGAAATGCGTTCCCCGTTCTCATCCAGGAACAGTTCGTAGTTGAAGCCCTCCGGCGGCTCGCCGCCGAGCGCGCGCAAAATCTGCGACGAAAGCTCAACCGAGGAGATCAGGTCCTTGCCCGACATTTCGTAATCCACGCCGAGTGCGAACCAGCGCATGGCCCAATCGGCTTTCCACTGCAGCTTGCAGCGGCCGCCTGTCACCGGCACTTCGTTGCGCTTGCCGCTGTCCTGATAGGTGATGGTGCCGGCCTTGGCGTCCCAGGCGATCACCGGCACCTGGAGCACGCGGCCGTCGGCACCGATGGGCAGGAACGGGCTGTAGGTCGCGCGCCGCTCGGTCCCCAGCGTGGGCAGCACGATGTCGCGCACACGTTCGTAGTTGCGCAGCACAGTGAGCAGCGCCTGGTCGAACCGCCCGCTTCGATAGCACTCGGTCGAGCTGAGGAACTCGTACTCGAACCCGAAGCGGTCCAAGAACGCGCGCAGCCGCGCATTGTTGTGCGCGCCGTAGGAGTCGTGCGTACCGAAGGGATCCGGCACCGAGGTTAACGGTTTGCCGAGATGTTCTTTCAACATGTCGGGATTGGGAATGTTGCCGGGAATCTTGCGCAGCCCATCCATATCGTCGGAAAACGCCACCAGCCGCGTCGGCAAATCGGACATTGTCGCGAATGCGTGGCGCACCCAGGTTGTGCGCGCGACCTCGCCAAAAGTGCCGATATGCGGCAGGCCCGAGGGCCCGTAGCCCGTCTCGAACAACACTTCTTTAACCGCGTTTGTTCGCGCACGCCGTTCGACGCGGGCGAGCACCTTGCGCGCTTCTTCGAACGGCCAGGCCTGCGCCGAAATGGCAATGTCGCGTAATCGAGGATCCACGGAAGGGCCTGGGTGTTAAGCGTCTCGCAAGGCTGAAAAGCTAGGCTCCACCTGTATCGGGGTCAAATTGGGCCGAGCGGGGATGCGTCTGCCAAATAAGAAACTGGAGCCTGGAAGCGCAGCCGAAGCGCAGGCGCTGCTGGCCGGGCGCACGGCTGTCCTCTATTCGCTCAGCCAGTACTATCTGTTCTTGCCATTCGCGGCGCTGTGCATGGCAGCGACCGTCATGAACAGCGAACAGCCCCTGTGGCTCACGGCAGCGCCGTTCGTGCTGCAGATCGCGGCGACCATTTATGGCGCGCGACTGAAGAACCAATATGATCTGCGCCAGCCCGATGACGATCCGCGCGTCTGGCTGAAGCGATTCACCTGGCTGTCGGCGGTGGTTGGCGGCATCTGGGGTTTTGGCGCGGTTGTCTGGTTCGTGTGGAACGCGTTCCCAGCACAGGCCTATCTGTGTCTCGCCTTCCTCGGCATGACCGCCACCGAGTTCATCGTGCGCGCAGCCTATCGCCCCGCCTATCTCGCTCATGCATCATGTTCGCTTGGGCCTCTTGCGGTGATGCTGATCTTGGACGGAAGCTCGTATGCGATGCTGTCCAGCATCCTCGTCATCTTCTTCGGCGGCGTGCTGTATACCTATTGCGAAGCCATCGGCAAAATGATCGACGACAGCGTAAGGCTGCGCCATGATAACGCGCTCCTTGTCGTCAGGCTTAGCCACGAGAAGCACGAGGCGGAAATTGCACGCGACGCGGCGCGCACCAGCGAACGTGCCAAGTCGGCCTTCTTCGCCACCATGAGCCACGAACTGCGCACGCCTTTGAATGCCATGCTCGGCATGGCGCAATTGCTGGAACGCAGCTCGCTCGAGCAATCGCAGCGCGAATATGTGACGGTGCTGCTCGAGGCTGGCCGCAGCCTGACCACGCTGCTGGACGACGTGCTCGATCTCGCGCGGCACAAGGACCAGATGCCGCCCTTACCGAAAGAAGGCTGCAACGCGGCACAGGCCGCACGCACTGTGGCTCGTCTGCTGCAACCCAATGTGTGGGAGAAACGGCTTCAGCTTTCGGTCAATATCGCTTCCGGATTGCCGCGCGTGGCCGCCGATCCGCGCCAGTTGCGCCGCGCACTGCTCAAGCTCGCGGACAACGCCATCAAATTCACCGACAAGGGCAACATCGAAATCTCAGTGGCGCCGGTCACGCAGCCAGACGGCAAAACCTATGTGCGCTTCGAAGTGTCCGACACGGGCCCGGGCGTGCGCGACGACGTGGCGGCGGTGTTGTTCGATCCGTTCGCCCGCGCCGACCACTCATACGCGCGCCAGCATAATGGAGCGGGCGTGGGCTTGGCCGTCGCCAAGCGCATCGTGGATTCCTTGGGCGGCCAGATCGGCCTCGACAGCAAAGGCGGCGCGGGCGCGAAGTTCTGGTTCACTGTGCCCGTTTCAGCGGCCGCAGCGGGCGATGAGCATATCACCGAAATCGCGGCGCCGCCTTCAGGCATGGCGCTCCTGGCCCATATCCCCGAGGCCGGTATACGCATGAGCCTAGAGCGCTTGCTGTCGCCGTTCGGTAACCGCATCACCTTCAAGAACACGATCAACGATACGATCGCGGCGGCCGAGACCAACAATTACGCGCTGATCCTCGCCGCCGGCGAGAGCGTCGACGCGCTCGCAGAGGCGCCACAGCTGGCGATACCGATCCTGGCACTCGTACCGCACGACGCACGCGCACCGCGGGGCGCGGACTCTGTGCTGCGCTGGCCCGCAGCCGCAGGCGCGCTCTATGCGGCGATTGCGGTGGCGACGGCGAATTCCGATCTCGACCGCCGTCAGATGGATTCCGAAACGCAGCAGATCGATCCCGCGGTCGACGCCAAGGCATTTGCCATTCTCGAACGTTCGGTCGGGCTCAAGACCCTGATCGAAATCCTGCAGGCCTATCTCACCACAGCCGAAGGCCTGGCCGCCTCACTTGCCGGCGCTTCCGAAGCGCAGGACTGGAATCAGGCCGGGAGCGTCGCGCGCGACATCGCAGGAGCGGCAGGCGGCCTCGGGCTGGCGGCGCTTACGGCCTCCGCGCGCTCGCTGGCGCAGGCCAGCCGCGACGGCAAAGGCCAACTCTATGTCGCGGCCCAGGGCGTGCTGGCCGAGCACACCCGCGTCAAAGAAGCCCTGATGCGGCTTTATCCCGACCTCGCGGCCTAAGTTCCTCTGGGTTTCTTCTAGTTCCGGTTGGTAGGGCGGCGTTTCCGACGCTATGACTTATCCATGGCGCAGCCGGAAAAACTGTTGTTCGAGGCGGGTGGTGCGGATGAAGCATCCGGCGCCACCACCTATGGCCGCCATTCCACCGGCATCCTGCCCAGCCACGTGCTCAAGCGTCTCATCCGCGCGCGGCGCGAAGTGCTGGCGGCGGAAGATATCGGCGACGAGCAGATCCAGCCCGCGAGCGTAGACCTGCGCCTGGGCACAATGGCCTATCGCGTGCGCGCGAGCTTCCTCCCTGGCAAGGGTGCGCGCGTGGCGGACAAGCTCGCCGAGATGGCGATCCATGAGATCGACTTGCGCAAGGGCGCCGTACTGGAAACCGGTTGCGTCTATGTGGTGCCGCTCTTGGAACGGCTTGAGCTCTCATTCCGTGTCTCGGGTATCGCCAATCCGAAAAGTTCGACCGGGCGGCTCGACGTCTTCACGCGCCTGATCACTGACGGCGCGCAGGCCTTCGACCGCGTAGAAGAGAATTATCGGGGGCCCCTCTATGCGGAGATCAGCCCGCGCACGTTCCCGATTCTGGTGCGCAAGGGCTCGCGCCTGAACCAGCTGCGCTTGCGCCACGGTTCGCCGCAGTTCACCGACACGCAGCTCAAGCGTCTGCATGAAGATGTGGGCCTGGTCGATGGAAGCGCGGACATCGAAGGTGGGCTTGCGCTTACCGTCGATCTGCAAGGCGAGGCGCTGACGCGGCAGGTGGGCTGGCGCGCGCGCAGACATGCCGGCGTGATCGACGTGGACAAGCGCGAGGCGTACGACCCGCTCGATTTCTGGGACCCGATCTACGCGCGCAACGAGACCGGCATCGTGCTCGACCCCGACGAATTCTACATCCTTGCCTCGCGCGAGGCCGTTTCCATTCCACCCGAGTTCGCCGCCGAGATGGTGCCGTTCAATCCCATGGTGGGCGAATTCCGCGTGCACTATGCGGGCTTCTTCGACCCTGGGTTCGGGCACGAGACCGGCAAGGGACGCGGCGCGCGCGCCGTGCTTGAAGTTCGCAGCCGCGAAGTACCCTTCATCCTCGAGCACGGGCAGATCATCGGCCGCCTCGTCTTCGAGCGGCTGACCGATCCGCCGACATTGGTCTATGGCGAAGCGTTGGGCTCAAGTTACCAGCGGCAAGGTCTCAAGCTTTCCAAGCATTTTCGCGCGCCCTAGCGCTCAGCCTTTCACACCGTGCGCTGTGTCTTTCTCTCCACAGTCCGGCATAAATGCACCGGTGTTGCCGAGAATCAATTGCGCGGAACACAGCTTCGCGCGAACGTCGCGCCCAGTCGTGCGTCCACGGAGGGGCGAGGATGCGCGATCTCTGGGTCCGCATCGAGGGGGCTCATGTGAGGCGGCAAGGTCCACTGGATCGGCCGCCTCACCCTTTTCTGGGGTAGCCCTAACCCGCTGACGTCCCAACCAGTTCGCAGAATTTGGCGAGGTCGATATTGCCGCCGGAGACGATGGCGACGATGGGACCCTTGCCGGCCTTGCCTGTAAGGGCGGCGGCCAAGCCGAGCGCGCCCGCGCCTTCCGCAATGATGCGCGCCTTCTCGGCCATCATCCGCATGGCCTGCCTCGTCTGCTCGAGCGTCACCACGATGGAACCATCCACCAGCCCCTGCATGCGCTGCCACATGCGCGGAAACACGCTGTGGCCGCCCGCGCCATCGACGAAAGAGGCTGTCCAATTCTCGAATTTCTCGGGCCTTCCTGTCTTGAATGAAAGCGCCGCGGGCGCGGCCGTTTCGGGTTCCGCGCCGAAAACTTTGATATTCGGCTTGAGCGCTTTGACGGCACTGGCGACCGCCACGATCAGACCACCGCCGCCAATGCCGCCAATAACGGTGGCGGTATCGGGCGCGTCTTCCAGAATCTCCAATCCCATCGTCGCATTGCCGGCGATGAAATTGTGATCGTCGAAGGGATGTATGAAAGTCCCTTCGACGCCGGGATAGGAACGGTCGCCCATCGCTTTCCACGCGACGTCGTAGGAAACAGGAACGAGTTTCGCGCCCAGCGCCTTCATGCGTTCCATCTTGGACTTCGGCGCGGTCTCGACCACGACGACCGCGCTGGGCACGCCAGCAGCCCGCGCAGCGTAAGCCACGCCCTGCCCGGCGTTGCCGGCGCTGATCGTCCACACGCCGCGCTTGCGCTCGGCATCCGACAACATGGCTACCGCATTCGCTCCACCGCGCAGCTTGTAGGCATTGATTGGCTGCAGATTTTCGAGCTTCAGGCGAATATCGGGGAAGTCACTGCCGAGCTGCAACTTGACCAAGGGCGTGCGCGTGATCGTGCCCGCTATACGTTTGCGCGCTTCCCTGATCTCGTCGAGCGTGACAGGGCGGACGTCTTCCAATGCCATGGCTTCCTCCGGCCCGTAAGCTTGGCAGCCCGCGCCTACGCTTCCACAGTGTAGTCGAATACTTGCCACCACCAGCCAGCGTTTTTTCGGCTCGCATGGTCGCATGGGTGATATAGCATGACGGAGAAAGCCTGCGCGTAATGCAAAGAGGAATATTGGATGGCCGTTCGCGGATGGACGAAGGATAGATCGCATTTACGGCCGCCAAACGTGCGCCGTCTGCTTTCCTACGTGCTCTGGCCTGCGCTCTTTGCGGGTTCCATAGCGATCATTTATGCCGGCATCCAAGGCGACCACGCAGTTATCACCTTCAACCTAACCTATCTGGGCTTGGCACTGGTGCTCGCGTGTATCGAGCGGATCATGCCGCATGAGCGCGCCTGGCTTACTGACGATGGACAGATGGGCCCGGATCTCGCGCACACGCTGTTCAACAAAGGCTTGGCGCAGGGTGTAATCACGCTGGCCGCCTACAGCAGCGCTGCGGAGTTCGCGGCCAAGGACGGTGTTCTCTGGCCCAACGACTGGCCGCTCGGCCTACAAACCGTACTCGGCCTCTTCATCGTTGAGATCGGTCTCTATTGGAAGCATCGGCTCGCCCACGAGTGGCTGCCTCTGTGGCGGTTTCACGCCGTGCATCATAGTGCTACGCGCCTCTGGTTCTTCAACACGGGACGGTTTCACATTGTCGATACCGTTACCGGTCTGATGGCAGGGATGCCCGCATTGCTTCTGTTGGGCGCGGACCAAGATACGATGCTGTTTGTCGGCGCCATCACCGCGGTGATCGGCATCCTTTCCCACTGCAACATCGAGATGCGGTGCGGGATTCTCAGTTATGTCTTTAATACTCCCACCCTTCACCGCTGGCACCATTCCAAGATCATGCGCGAGGGCAATACGAACTACGGTGAGAATCTGATGCTGTTCGATATTCTGCTTGGCACCTTCTACAACCCTGCGCGCAGACCACCAGCCGCCATCGGCATCCACGACCACATGCCACTTACATTTTGGGGCCAACTCAGGGCGCCCTTCACGCGCGCTGAGCTTTAGACCCACGCTTCCAGTAAACGTTGGTCTCATGCTAATCAGTGAGCGGGTGCGGGCGTAGTCTAGAAAGCCAGTGCTGGTCAGCAGTGCTACACTATCCAACGGATGGCGGATTAGGGGCCACATCAGAAATGTCAGTTGAGGAAGTTACAATGAAGACTTTAGCAATATTTTTGGCCGTTGCCGCCACTGTGGGCTTTAGCGCGACAGCCAGCCTTGCCGCCTCCGTAACTTACCCAGGCAATCCGAACGGAGAACGGCAAAAGGCCTGCGAGAAGCAGGGTCGCTCGTTCGTCCAACATAGTGACGGCAACTGGTATTGCGATCTGCCCGTTAATCGAGGCGCATTGATTAAAGAACTTGAGCAACCTGGCATACACGTCACGTCAGGGACGTATGGCGGTAATTGCGGACAGTCGGTAGGTAATGTAACCGATCAACTCGCCAGCACCTGCAATGGTAAATCATCTTGCGCCTACATTATTGATTACAAACTCATAGGGGACCGTGCTCCTGGCTGTCAGAAGGATTACGTCGCGAAATGGACCTGCGGCGGGGGCGGTGAACGGACCGCACGTGCCGACGCGGAGGCCGGTTACGGTTCCAGCGTCGCATTGGCCTGTGTTGACCGGAGCGCCGCCGCACAACCTCCGGCGCAATCTGGAACAGCCCCGTGTACGGCTGGGCGCGAGTGCGATTTTGAACCGACAACCCAACCCATCGTGAAGCAGGGCAAGGACTGCAGGCGAAAGGGCGATCGCTGTCGTACGGCGCCACCGCCGCCAGCGCAGCATGAGAGGTACTCAGCACCAACGCAGCAGGAGAGGTACCCAGATTGGTTTCGGGCGCTCGAAAATGAGGAAATGACGGACGCAGTTTATGGAAGGCAGATTGGAACTGACTGGGACGATGAAGTCGACTGGATTGTCCACGCAGCGGAATCAATCGTCTATTTCCGCAAGCCGCAGACCGGACAAAGCGCAGGAACATATACAATCGTACCTACAACGCGGGTTCGAAATGCGCCTGCGCTCGTGCGTTTACAAGATAATCATTGGTATGCGTTCGTCACCGCGAGCGATGGGAAGTTGTACAAGATCAATGTCCCGTTGTACGGGATCAGTGTTTCGCATGCCTCATTAGCAACGACCGTCGGTGCGTCTCAAACTGTCAACCTGAAGCGCCCAACGGACTCAAGCTGTATAGTGAAGGATACCATTTCAGCTGGACCTCTCGTGGTGTTGGCCAATTACTCGAGTGGTAATAACAAACTCGACAAGGACCTCGTTATCGTTCCAACGCACCATGGGTGTGACAGTCACACCACGAATATGATCTACGCCTTTCATGCGGTCGACATTACCCAACCTCCGATTTGGGTACAAAATCAGTTTGGCGATCATTCGTTTGACTATCTCACATCCTGCATCTCGGATGCTCGTAGAAATCGTGTCATCTGCGTTGCAAACCTCCAAACCGGACGCGACCAAAGTACTGTTGTGAGCTTGGACGTTCTGACCGGCTCCATCGTTTGGCAGAAGAACGTCGGTTCGGTACATAGCCGGCCTGCGCTTGGCTTCGATACGTCCGGTACGATCGAACACCTGTACGTCGCAGACATGTCCTCTCGCCTCCATGCCCTCGATCCCTCGACTGGCATAGAGCATTGGACGTTGGGCCTTAGCGGCACTCCGGGCGTTTACGTCAGCAAGGACGTTGTATCTGGACAGGGACAGTATGCGGGCTTGGTCATCTCGGTTATGAGCGACGGGAAGGTTGTTGCTGTGCAAGATCACGGGGCAGTACCCGGGGAAGTCGGGGACCCTATCTTTTGGACCTATGATCCCGGTTTCGGAGTGAAGGCGTTATCCCGGGTGGAGTTGGTGAGTTCAATCGGAAAAATCTATGTGGGTCTCGACAATGGTGCGGTTCACCAGCTCAACATCAATGGACAGGATGAAGCATACTGTGTTGTTTCAGGAGGAGCTTGTCATGGGACTGCTTTTCCCGCGAACACCTTCGCAGTGTCGAGTCCGCTTTTTTACACGCAGGAATCAATCGGAAAGCTGGTTGTGTCTTTTCACGGCAGTGGGTTGGGCGGAATTGGGCAGATCACTGTCCCCCTTGAGCCGTAGAGGAGGTAAAGCTCGACACTATGTCCAGCAACCGTTGAAACTACTTCGCGCCGACCTATAAAGTCGGCTATTCGTAATTCCCTTCTAGTTATCCGCCTTTGGCAAGATCGGCGGCAACGCGGTCATGGGCGGCTTGCCATTCCTTCAGCAATGGCCGCTGTTTTCCAGTATCGCAATTACTGCCGCTTCCCATTCCATGGCAGTAAATGCGGACAAATGGAACGGTAGTCTTGTCGGTGGACGGAGCGCGGAGCCAAGATAACAGACCAGGTGCGCAACCCTAGAGACATTGATTTTTATTGATGGATAAACTCATCCCGGCCATGATTTTGTAGCCGTGGATGTTTGAGAAGATGCGGCCGAAAGGGACCGCGCTTCCAGCGCCTCGGGCCCACGTGGTATTGAATGGCCGGGCGCGGGCGTAGTTCAGTGGTAGAACGTCAGCTTCCCAAGCTGAATGTCGAGGGTTCAATTCCCTTCGCCCGCTCCAGCCTACGCAGCGCAGTGGCGGCCTGTATTCCGCAATAGTCGAGAAAGACGAAAATGGCGAAGGCGAACGAGTGGGGTTGGGATCAGATGCTCGCGGATTTCCGCGCGCTCGGCGGCGGCGCGGACAATGTTTGCGTCAAGTCGGGTGAACATGGCCGCGGGTTGTTTCCTGTCGATCCCGCAACACCTGTGAACCTCTTCGTCCCCGAAAATCTCCTGCTTAAGGTTGGCGACGTCGCCTACGAGAACGGCAGCATGCGGCTCAAAAAGGAGTCCCAGGCGGGCGCCAAGGAAAAAGAATTCTTTGAGAAGTATCAGGCGCATTTCGGTTGGGGCGCGGGGGGCCGCGAGGATTGTACGGCCTTCATCGAGGCAATGGACGCGCTTCCCGGTGAAATCCGCGATCTGCTGGCCAAGGATTTCGGACTCTCGATCCTGTTTCGCGGCGAGAAGACCAACCGCGTCGAGCATCGTTTCCTCAAATCGCGCATGATCGGCAGCAAGGGCCGCTATGTGCTGATGCCGGTGATCGAGCTGGTCAATCACGGCTCGAATGGCGTGTCGTTCCAGTACAAGAACGGCATCAGCGTGACCGGCACTTTCCCCGACGAAATTCTCGTCCATTATTTCGACGCCACCGATCCCTTCACCGTGTTCACCACCTGGGGCTTTGCGCATCTCGAGTCGGTTGCCTTCAGCCTGGTGATGAACATGCCGCTGAGCAACAAGCGCCTGCAGATCAACCGGGCGCTGCAGGAAAAGGGCAAGCTCGGCGAGGCGCGCGCGCCGATGGTGAAGATCACCGACAAGGTGATCACGCTGTCGCACCTGATGCTGGGCAGCGCGAAGTTCCCGCGCCTCGCCAAGGGCGTCTTCTATCGCATCATGAACGATCTGAAAGAGCCTAACGCCGAAGAATTGTTCGACCGAATCCAGCACTTCAACCGCATGAAGTTCCTGCAATTGCTGCAGGCGCTCGAGCCGCACAAAGGCGAGATGATCGCAACCCTGCGCAAAATGGCGATCTACCAGCTTGAGGCCTTGTCGCACGTCGTTGGCGCGCGCGAGATCAAGGGCTAACGCAGCCGTTCGCCGTCACCATGTTTACGTGTCGCGACGGCAACAAGCGCGAGAAGAACATTGGAGCAGGGAGGCTTAACGCGCGCGCGCTGGCCCGTTCATTTTGCGATTATCTTCGTGGCAATTGTGACGTTGCAGTGCATCATGCGTGTCGGCACTCGATGCGCGCGCGTGCCAAACTGTTAACGCATTCTTGTCTTGCCGAGCGCGCGCGCTCGCGCCAAGCTTGGCCTATGAGCGGGAGCAAGTTCGTTATTCGTGAAGCGCGACCGGCAGATGCAGAAGCCATCGCGCGTGTTTATGTCGAATCTTGGCGCGATACCTATGCGGGAATTCTTCCGACACGCGGGCTTCTCGCCATGGACATCGGCAAGCAGGCCGCACGCTGGCGCTCGGCCATCGCCATGCCCGGACGCGAAGCGGTGCTGGTGGCCGAAAGCAAGGACACCGTGCTTGGCATGGCGAGTTTGGGCCGCGTGCGCGATGGTGGCATCGGCTTCGACGGCGAGATCTACACGCTCTATGTGCACCCGCTGGCGACCGGCAACGGCATCGGCCGCGGGCTGTTGCGTACGGGCTTCGACGAGCTTGCGGACCGCGGCTATGAAAGCTGTGTGATCTGGGCGCATGCGCAAAACCCGGCGCGCTTCTTCTATCAGGCGATGGGCGGCAAGCTGATCGCCGAACGCATCACCAGCATGATGGGGGCGACTGTTCCCGAGGCTGCCTTCGGCTGGAAATCGCTGGCGCTGGCCGAGACCAGCCGGACCTAGAGCAGATCTTTCGGACGGATGAAATTCTTCAGTGTGCCAGAGCCCGGGCGCACGCTCTTCCAATCCCGCCCACGGAAATCGATCACCGCGAGCGCACCCGTGGGAAATTTCTCGCTCAGCGTTTCAGCGAGCGCTTTGCCTGCGGCCGATTTCGCGGGCGCAATGAGCGCCGCCGCAAGCTGTTCCATGCCTGGATTGTGCCCGACCAGCATCAAGGGTGAGGTTGCATCGGGCACGGCGCGCACCGCGTCGAGCAGCTTGGGCCACTCGGTCAAGTAGAGCGAAGCCTCATAACGGATTTCCGGCGAGGCTTTCAGTTCGACCAACAGCAGCTCCAGCGTCTCGCGCGTGCGGGCGGAAGTCGAACAGAGGACGAGCGCCGGCCCATATTTCTTGGCCCGCATGTGGCGGCCCATCAGCGCTGCCGCTTCGCCGCCGCGATCGTTCAAGGTTCGCTCATGATCCTGCATGGATTTCGAGCGGTCTGATTTGGCGTGCCGCAAAAGAAAGAGCCTGAGCATCAGGGAAGATTAGCGCCGTCTTGACCGGCAAGCCACGCAACCCTATCGCTTGGCCTCAACGCGAAGGATTGCGATGTCCGAATATCACGTCACCGTCGCCTGGAAGCGCGAGAGCAAGGACTTCACTTATGAGTCCTATAATCGCAACCACGTTTGGCGCGTGGGCAAGAATACGGAAATAGCAGCGTCGGCCGCGCCGGAATATCGCGGCGACGGCGAGCGCCTCGACCCCGAGGAAGCGCTGGTGGCCGCGCTTTCGTCCTGCCATATGCTGACATTTCTCGCCATTGCCGCGCGCAAGCGCCTTGGCGTCGACTCGTATGAAGACGAGGCGATCGGCCATATGATGAAAAATGAACACGGAAAATTATGGGTGGCGCGGGTAACCTTGCGTCCACGAATTCGTTTCATGGCAGGCGTGAATGTGTCACGCGAACAACTCGAACGTATGCATCATCACAGCCACGAGGAATGTTTCATTGCCAACTCCGTCAAAACCGAAGTCGCCGTTGAGCCGCAGGACTAACCGCTTCGAGGAAACCACACGCAATATTAGCGTGGCGGTAGAGCCAATCTTCCTCGAAGACGAGTCCGAGCCGGACGACAGCAAATTTCTCTGGGCCTACCACATCATCATCGAGAACCGTGGGCCGGAAACCGTGCAGTTGCTCTCGCGCCATTGGCACATCACCGACGCAAGGGGCCGCGTGCGCGAAGTGGAAGGCGCGGGCGTCGTCGGCGAGCAGCCGGTGATCGAGCCAACCACGCGCTTCGAATACACCAGCGGCGTGCCGCTCGACACGCCATCGGGCTTCATGCGGGGCACCTACCACATGCGCTCAGCCAAGGGTGAAAACTTCGATATCGGCATTCCCGCCTTCGCGCTGCAAAGCCCTTACGAAGCGGGCGGTATGCATTAATATTGATCAGACCGCATAAGGACGGCATACATCTGCCCATGAAAGCGAACCCCGACCAGAAGTGCTCTATGACCGTCGTCCCCAAAACGGCGAAGCCAAGCCGCGCCGAAGCGGAAGACGCCGTTCGCACGCTGTTGCGCTGGACCGGCGACGATCCCGCCCGCGAAGGCCTGGTCGAGACGCCTGCCCGCGTCGTGCGCGCGTTCGAGGACTGGTTTGCGGGATACTCTGAAGATCCAGACGAGTTCCTGGCCCGCACTTTCGAGGAAGTGGATGGCTACGACGAAATTATCGTCCTGCGCGATATCCGCTTTGAGTCCCACTGCGAGCATCATCTCGCGCCGATCATCGGCAAGGTGCATATCGGCTACCTGCCCGACCGTAAGGTGGTCGGCATCTCGAAGCTCGCACGCGTGGTCGAGGTTTATGCGCGCAGGCTGCAGGTGCAGGAGAAAATGAACGCGCAGATCGCCAATTGCATCCAGCACGCGCTGGAGCCCAGGGGCGTGGCCGTGGTCATCGAAGGCGCGCACCAGTGCATGACGACGCGCGGCGTGCATAAACCCGGTGTGAAGATGGTGACGTCGACTATGCTGGGCGAATTCCGCAAGAATCCGCTGACGCGGCGCGAGTTCCTCGCCATCATCGGCAATCCTGCGTCGAGCGTGGACGACTGATCCCACTGTCATTCCCGGCCGAGCGATGCGTCAGCATCGCGAGGGGAAGGGAACCCAAGTGGAAAGAACAAGCGCGACCTTCCCACCTGGGTCCTCTTTCCTCTTCGTTTCAAATCTGGGAAGATTCTTTCAGCGGAAATTCGTAGATCGCGCCGCAGAACTCGCATTTGGCGCGCACCACGCCGTCGGCTTCCGCAAGATCCGCAAGGTCACTTGGGCTGTAGGCCGCGAGCACGGACGAAACCTTTTCGCGGCCGCAACCGCAGTGAAAACGCAAAGCTTGCGCGTTGTGCACGACGACGTCGTCTTCGTGGAACAGGCGCCACAGCACGTCTTCGGCCGGGACGGCGCTGTCCAGGAGCTCGTAATCCTCGAGCGTTTGGAGGAAGAGCGAGATGCGCCGCCAATCGTCGGACTCGCGCACGTCACTGACGTCGGGCGTCGTCTGCACCATCAGCCCGCCTGCGCACCAGCCATGCAACCCGGCGCGGTAAAGCGGCGCGGCGGCAAGCTTGAGCATGGTCGGCAACTGCTCCGACTGGTCGAAATAGTGTTCGGCCGACGCGGCCAGGCCCTCGCGCGCCAGCGGCACAATACCCTGATAGGTCTTGGGCGCTTCGGGCTCGGTTTTGGGTTCGATGGTGATGGCAAGCACGCCATTGCCAACAAGACGTGCGAACGCCATGTCGCCGTTGAGTGCAGTGAAGCCATTGCCATCGAGGCGCGCATAGCCGCGCAAGCCACCGCCGGCGACGTAATCGGCGGTCACCAGATTGAGTGGGCCTTCGCTCTTAGTCTGCACACTCATGCGGCCCGTCAGCTTCAGCGAAGAACCCAGCAAGGCCGCGAGCGTCATCGCTTCGCCCAGCGCGCGCTGCGCGGGCTCGGGCAGAGGATGCGTCGAGAGAGAGCGCGTGGCCACGGCCCCCAGCCGCGCGAAACGGCCGCGCAGGCCGATCTCCGGCAGCTCGAACGGCAGAACGAAATCGCTTGCAGGCGCCGGCGTGTAGCGGCGCTCATCACCCAAGGACTTGATCATCCCGCTTTTCTTTCGGCGGCGAAGGCGGCGCAGGTCAGCGACAGCGCCGTGATGGCCTCGTCCAGATGACTCTCGGTGACGATGAGAGGGGGTGCGAGCCGGATGACATTCTCGGTCGCGCCGACAGCCAGCATGTGATTGCTGAGGAGCCGCTCCAGGAACGCGGCTGCGGGCACGTTTAGCTTCAATCCGAGTAGAAGCCCCTGCCCGCGAATTTCCGCGATCACCGCGGGATGCTCAGCCCGAAGTCCCGCGAGCTGCTGCTGGAAATGCGACGAGATGCGGCGCACGTGTTCAAGAAATGTTGGCGCGAGAATGACATCGAGCACTGCGTTGCCCACGGCCATGGCCAACGGATTGCCGCCATAGGTCGAGCCGTGGCTGCCGATGGTCATGCCCTTGGCGGCGCGCTCGGTGGCAAGGCACGCGCTCAGGGGAAAACCACCGCCGATGCCTTTGCCTACCGCCATGATGTCGGGCGTTACGCCCGACCATTCGTGGGCGAAAACTTTGCCGGTGCGGCCCATGCCGGTTTGCACTTCATCGAAGACCAGCAGAATGCCTTTCTGGTCGGAGAATTGGCGCAGGCGCTTCAAAAATCCCTCGGGGAGTGTGCGCACGCCCATCTCGCCCTGGATCGGCTCGATCAAGATGCCCGCGGTTGCCGGGCTGGTGGCGGCCACAACCGCGTCGAAATCGCCGAATGGCACCGGATCGAAACCATCCACTTTGGGCCCGAAGCCTTCAAGGTATTTGGGCGAGTTGCCGGCCGCGATCGTGGCCAGCGTGCGGCCGTGAAAGGCGCCATCGAATGTCACAAAGCGCCAGCGCTCGGTGGCGTTGTTCGACCAATGATAGCGCCGCGCGATCTTGAGCGCACATTCCACGGCTTCTGCGCCCGAGTTGGCGAAGAACACGGTGTCGGCGAACGTCGCCTCCACCAGCCGCGCCGCCAACCGCTCGCCCTCCGGAATGCGATAGAGGTTGGACGTGTGCCAGAGCCTGTCGGCCTGCGCGCGCAAGGCTGCCACCAGATGCGGATGCGCGTGGCCCAGCGCGTTGACCGCAATGCCCGCTCCGAAATCGAGATAACGCTCGGCGCCCTCGGTGAAGAGGTAAGGCCCGTCCCCGCGCGCGAATGCGATGTCGGCCCGCTTGTAGGTCGGCAACACGGGCGAAATCACGCGAAACTCCTTTGGCGTCAGCGCCGTGGCATAGACGGGAAGCCGCCTTCTTTCGCCGCTGATATGGGGGCCGGTCAAGGCGACTCGCCTTGTGGAAAAAGGGGTTGTCCACCGTCGCACTTATTGTGTCGGTTTCCACCTCTGCTACGATATCTGGTAGAAATTGAGGGGCGAGGAGCTTCCCATGGGCTGGACGGAAGAACGGGTCGAGCAGCTGAAAACCCTGTGGACCGAAGGGCTTAGCGCAAGCCAGATTGCGCGCGTGCTTGGCGGCGTCACCCGCAATGCCGTGATCGGCAAAGTGCACCGCTTAGGCCTGGCGGGTCGCGCCACATCGACACGGGCGGACCGGCCGCGCCTTTCCATGCCGCGCCAGCACGTCGTGCGCGCGGCGCCCGAGCCCGAGCCCGTGGTGGAAGATCCGCTGCCGCTGGAAGATGGGAATTACGCCAACGTGCTCTCGGTCACCGACCGCATGTGCCGTTGGCCGATCGGCGATCCTGCGGACAACGCGTTCCACTTCTGCGGGCGGAAGCCGAAGACCGGCTCACCTTATTGCGAGGCGCATGCGCGCAAAGCCTATCAGCCGCAAAGCGCCCGCCGCGACCGCAGGGCCGCGCATTAGCAGGCGCCTAGCCGAACGTCTCGTCGAAGGAGTAGCCGGCCGAGCGCACGGTGCGAATGGGATCGCGCTCGTCATTGATAACCAGCGCCTTGCGCAGGCGGCCGACATGCACGTCTACCGTGCGCGCCTCGACATAGACATCGGAGCCCCATACCGAATCAAGCAATTGCTCGCGGCTGAAGACACGGCCCGGGAACTGCATCAGGTGATCGAGCAGCCGGTATTCGGTGGGGCCAAGATGGATGTCGCGCCCCGCGCGCCGCACGCGGTGACTGCCGCGGTCCATGCTGATATCGCCGATGGTGACCACGTCCTCCGACAGACCGGGCCGCACGCGGCGCATGACGGCGCGCAGCCGCGCCAGCAGTTCGGTCATCGAGAACGGCTTGGTGATGTAGTCGTCGGCGCCAGTATCGAGGCCGCGGATGCGATCCGATTCCTCGCCGCGCGCGGTCAGCATGATGATCGGCACATTGCGCATATCCATGCGCCCGCGCAGGCGACGGCAGACTTCGATGCCGGAAAGATGCGGCAGCATCCAATCGAGAATGACGACGTCGGGCTTCGCCTCGTCGGCGATGATGAGGGCCTCCTCGCCGTCGCGCGCTTCGAAGACACGATAGCCCTCGCGTTCCAAATTGTAGCGCAGCAGCGTGGTCAGCGCCGTCTCGTCTTCCACGATGAGCACGTTTGGCACGACGCTCGACCTCACGCTCAGGCTGACTTCGGGCAATGCGCTCATGATTTCGGTCTAAAGGGGATGGGCGTGGTAGAGGTGATATCGGCTTTGGGCCGTTCGTCGCGCAGATATTCGCCGCTCACCATGTGATAGACGGTCTCGGCGATGTTGGTGGCGTGGTCGCCCGCGCGCTCGATGTTCTTGGCCACGAAAAGAAGATGTGTGCACAGCCCGATCATGCGCGGGTCTTCCATCATGTAGGTGAGCAGCTCGCGGAACAGGCTGTTGTAGAGTTCGTCGATCTCGTCGTCGTGGCGCCATACGGACTCGGCCGCCTTGGCGTCGCGGCTAGAATAGGCGTCGAGCACGGATTTGAGCTGCACCAGAGTCTGGCGACCCATGCGGGCGAGGCCCTGGGTGAGGCGAATGGGAGGCTCGCGGGTGAGCACCAGCGCGCGCTTGCCGATGTTCTTGGCCAGGTCGCCGATGCGCTCGAGTTCGGACGCGATCTTGATGGAGGCCATCGTGTCGCGCAGATCGACCGCCATGGGCTGGCGCAGCGCCAGCACCTTCATCGCCTGCTCATCGACCGCCAGCTGCAGCTGGTCCACGCGGACGTCGGAGCCGATGACGGATTCTGCCAGCGCCGCGTCGCGCTTGGCGATGGCCTCGATGGCATTGCCGAACTGCGCCTCGGTCAGCCCGCCCATCTGGGCCACCGCGTTGGCCAAGCCTTCAAGCTGCTCCGTGAATGACTTTACGATGTGCTCGCTCATCGCCGCTCCTGGGCTGGCCACTGACGCTGGCTAAGACGCTTCGGCCAATTCTCTGCAACAAGTCTATTACATTTTCATGACATCGGCAGTCGGCGCGAGCGATTCCTGTGATGTAAGGGCGGCCGCGGGAAGAAAGACAGTGAAGGTGCTGCCCTTGCCGGGCGTACTTTCGATCTGCAGGCGGCCCTGATGGCGATTAAGGATGTGCTTGACGATGGCGAGGCCAAGGCCCGTACCGCCCCGTTCACGGCTGCGTTTCACGTCGACCCGATAGAAGCGCTCGGTCAGGCGCGGAATCAGCTCACGCGGGATGCCCTCGCCTTCGTCTTCAACGGCGGCGAACACGCGGTCACTACCCTCGCGGCCAAGCGCTATGCGCACCCGCCCGCCCGAGCGGCCATATTTGATGGCGTTGTGGATCAGGTTCTGGAAGACTTGAATCAGCTCGTCACGGTCGCCAGTGACAGGAAGCGATCCCTGCTTCGCCACGTCTATGGTCACGCTGTCAGCGGAGGCGAGTGGGCCGAGCGCCGTGGCCGCGTCGCGCACAATCACTGAAAGATCCACTGTGCCCTGCGGCGGATTATGCTCGTTCAATTCGATGCGCGTGAGCGAGAGCAGATCGTCGATCAATCGGCGCATACGCCCCGTTTCCACGCTCATGATTTCGAGGAAGCGCTCACGCGCCTCGGCATCATCCTTGGCATGGCCGCGCAGCGTATCGATGAAGCCGCTAACGGCGGCCAGCGGCGTGCGCAATTCATGGCTGGCATTGGCGACGAAATCGGCGCGCATCTGCTCGGAGCGGCGGATCGCCGTCAGGTCGTGCAGCTGGATCAGCACGAGACCAGAATCGGGACTGCCGTCACGGCCGACGCGCGTGACATAGGCTTCGTAATGGCGTTCGACCGGAACAAGAAAACTGAAGGCAACCGTTTCGCCCTCGCCGCCCGCGAGCACGTGATCCACTGCTTCCAGCACCGAGGGCGTACGCAACACGGCCGAGATGTGCTTGCGCTCGACGGAAGCGCCCAGCAACGACTGCGAGGCGCGGTTGGCGAAGATGACATGCCCGCTTCGTCCCAGCACAATCACCGGATCGGCCAGGCACTCGAAAATATCACGCACTACGCCCGGCAGGAGCTGCGTTGCCGTGTCCTTCGGTGCCGCGAGCGAACCTTGCGATCCCTTGTCGGGGCCGCGGGACAAAAACAGCGATAGCGCTATCAGCACGGCGGCCGCCACGGCGGCGATCAGCAAGGCATCTCCGCCGCCAAAGGCGACGCCGACCATGCCGGCGCCCCCTAGCGCCGCCAAGCCCAGGAGAGTTCCGCGCAGTCTTTTCGGCCGCATGCGAAAATCTTCGTCCATCTCTCGCCCCGCCCGCGTGCTCGCGGAAGTTCGCGTGCTTATAACATGCGCGCTTATGCAGGACGCGCAGCCATAACAATGCCTTAGCCGGTTCCCTTTGGTGTCGCCCGGTAGGCCTCTACTCCGCAGCCCAGAAAGGAATGGCCCGTGCACAATGCGAAGACCGGACATCGGCGGGATACCGGACGATTAGCCCGCACCCCTGTCTCCGGCTGAAGCATTTCAGTCAGTTATCCGGTCATTTAGCCTTTACTAAACGTTGCGCGGGTCGGATTTCCGCGCCCTCGGGCTCATGCCCGCGTGTGACTTTTCGGCCGCGGCTGCGTTTTTCGTTGAGCCATTGGTTTTTGGCGCTTAGGTCCTACCTTCACGTTCCTGTCAGCGGAGCGTCGTAACGCTGCAAACTCGGTTTTGGAAGGATATTCTTGCCGGGTTCTGGGCCACATTCTGGGCGGATTCGTGCCCGCAAGATCAGGGTAGGAAGGGGCATTCCAAGGTGATTGGTGTTCAACGTCTTGCAGGCCTGTTCGCTGTGTCGGTGGCGTGGGCGCTCTCGGGTTGCGCTGTCGGTCCCGATTTCCTTCGGCCCGAACCACCGCAGGCCGAGCGCATCACCGAAGAACCTCTACCGGCGCGGACAGAATCGGCCGACACCCTGGGGGGCGGGTCACAGACTTTTGTCGCTGGCGCCGACGTCCCTGCAAATTGGTGGACGCTCTACAAGTCTGAGCCGATCAACAATCTGGTCGACGAAGCTCTCAAGGCGAATCCAGATCTCGAGGCACAGCGCGCCACCCTGCGTCAGGCGCAACAGAACTATTACGCGACGCAAGGCGGGTTGTTTCCGCAGGTCGATGCCGGCGCGGACGTAACGCGCGTGAAGACGAGTGCGGCCGGAACCGGCGCTCCGAGCTCGATCTTCACGCTCTATAATGCAGGCGTGAGCGTGTCGTATCTGCTCGACATCTGGGGCGGCACGCGGCGCGCAATCGAAGCAGCGGGTGCACAAGCCGACTTCCAAAAATTCGAACTGGACGCGAGTTACATCACCGTGACATCGAACGTCGTCACCGGTGCGATCCAGGAAGCCTCGCTGCGTGCCCAGATCGCCGCCACCAACGACATCATCAGGGCGCAGGGCCAGGAGCTCGGCGTTCTCAACCAGCAGTTCAACCTGGGCGCGATCTCGAAGGCTGACGTGCTGAGCCAGCAGGCGCAGTTGGCTCAGGTCCAGGCGACACTGCCGCCGCTTGAACAGCAGCTTACGGTTACGCGCAATCAACTCGCGACCCTGACCGGGCGCGTCCCCAGCCAGGGTGGTATGGCCCGGTTCGATCTCGCGAAGTTGGAACTTCCCAAAGACATTCCTGTCAGCGTGCCGTCCAAACTCGTGGAGCAACGGCCGGATGTGCGCGCGGCTGAGGCGCTATTGCATGAGGCGGCGGCCGAAGTCGGCGTGGCCACGGCAAACATGCTGCCGCAGATTACATTGTCAGCCAGCTATGGTGGCCAGGCGCTGGCTGCGGGCGATTTGTTTACGGCGCCTGCAGTGACCTGGAGCCTGGGCGCGAGCGTGTTGCAGGCAATCTTCCACGGCGGCAGCCTCTGGTATCAGCGCGGCGCGGCGAAGGCCGCCTATGACGCGGCCTTTGCGCGCTACAAGAGCACGGTACTGTCCGCCTTCGCCGATGTGGCGAATTCGTTGCGCGCGCTCGAAACCGACGCGCAGGCATTGAAAGCGAACGTGCTGGCGGAACAGTCCGCGCGCGGCAGGCTTTATCTCGTGCGCGAGCAGTTCCGCGCCGGCGCCGTCGCCTATCTCTCCGTGCTCGACGCCGAACGTACTTACGATCAGGCGCGCATTGCGCTGGTGCGGGCGCAAGCCGCGCGCTATGCCGACACGGCCGCCCTGTTCGTGGCGCTGGGCGGCGGCTGGTGGAATGCGCCTGCTCCGGTGGGCGAAGCGAAGAGCTAGAAGAGTAGCCCCCTGATGACGTTCACCGAGTTCAAGGAAAAGATACGTTTGCCGAAGTTCCCCGACTGGTGGCCGCGTTGGCTCCGCCCGCGTTGGCCGCGCTTTCGCCGCACGCGTGAATTCCTGCGCCGCCAGCCACCGCAGCGCCGCGGCATGATCATCATGCTGCTGATCGTCGGCATCCTGTTCGGCGGCATCTTCGGCTACAAGATGTTCATGCGCGCCATGATCGCCATGTTCATGTCGTCGGGCTTCCTTCCGCCGCAGACGGTGTCGACGATCGTGGTCCATTCCGAGAGCTGGGAGCCGCAGATCGAAACGGTGGGCACGTTGCTCGCGGTCAACGGCGCCGATCTTTCGGTCGAGGTCTCGGGCGTTGTGCAGGAAATCGACTTCAACTCCGGTGACGACGTGGAAGCCGGTACGGTGCTCATGCGTCTGCGCGCCGATGATGATCTCGGCCGCCTGCATGCGCAGGAAGCAGCGGCTGATCTCGCGAACGCCAGCTACGCGCGCGACCTGAGGCAGTTCCAGATACGCGCGATCAGTCAGGCCGCGCTTGACGCGTCGGCCGCTAATCTCAAGAGCGCGAAGGCGCAGCTCGCCGAGCAGCAGGCAATCGTCAACAAGAAGTCGATCATCGCGCCATTCGCCGGGCACCTTGGCATCCGCAACGTCAATGTCGGCCAGTTCGTCACGCCCGGCACCAAGGTGGTGACGCTGCAAGTGCTCGACCCGATCTATTTCGACTTCTTCCTGCCGCAGCAGGACATCTCGAAGATCAAAACCCAGCAGAAAGTGGTTGCCCGCGTCGACAGTTTCCCCGGCGAGACGTTCGAGGGCGCCGTCTCGGGCATCGACCCCAAGGTCGATCCAGCCACGCGCAACGTGGCCGTGCGCGCAACGCTTTACAATCCCGGCCACAAATTACTTCCGGGCATGTATGGCACGGCCGTCGTCATCGCCGGCACGGCGCATCGCTATCTCACGGTGCCGCAGACAGCGATAACGTTTAATCCGTACGGCAACACCGTCTATCTGGTGGATAAGAAGGGCACGAAAGAAACCCCCCAGCTGATCGCGCGGCAGACTTTCGTCACCACCGGCGAAACGCGCGGCGATCAGGTCGCGATCCTTGTTGGCATCAAGGAGGGCGACACCATCGTCAGCGCGGGCCAGCTGAAATTGCAAAACGGCACGCCGCTGATCATCAACAACAGCATCCAGCCGACGAATAACCCGCGGCCAACGCCGACGGAGCAATAGTCCCGTGACGGGCGGCTTCACCGACATCTTCATCAAGCGGCCGGTTCTCGCGACGGTCATCAGCCTGCTGATTCTGGCGCTGGGTGTGCGCTCGCTACTTGGGCTACCGATCCGGCAATTCCCGAAGACCGAGAACTCGACCATCCAGGTCACGACCGTCTATTACGGCGCCGACCCGGACGTGGTGGCGGGCTTTATCACACAGCCTTTGGAAAACGCGGTCTCGCAGGCCGACGGCATCGATTTCATCACCTCGGAAAGTGCGAGTTCCGTCAGCACGATCACCGCACACCTTCAGCTCAACTATAACGCCGACAAGGCGCTCACCGAGATCAGCACGAAAGTTTCGTCGGCGATCAATCAACTGCCGCCGCAGTCGCAACAGCCGTCGATTTCCATTCAGACCGGACAGGCGGCGGCGGCCATGTATATCGGCTTTCGCAGCGCGCTCCTGAAGCAGAACCAGATCACCGATTACATCACGCGCGTGGTGCAGCCGCAGCTGCAGTCCGTCCCCGGCATACAGGGCGTGCAGGTGTTCGGCGGACAGAACTTCGCCATGCGCATCTGGCTCGATCCCAAGCGGCTCGCCGCCTATGGCCTCACCGCATCAGACGTCAACGCCGCGCTCGCGACCAACGACTACATCTCCGGCCTCGGCGCTACCAAAGGCCAGATGGTCTCGGTCAGCCTCAATGCCTCCACCAGTCTGCACAGCCAGGAAGAGTTCGAGAACCTGGTCATCCGGCAGACCAAGGGCGCCATCGTGCGGCTCAGGGACGTCGCCAATGTCGTGCTGGGCGCAGATAATTACGACGTGCGCGTGACCTTCGACGGCATCAACTCCGTCGTCATTGCCGTGAACACCACGCCGCAATCCAACCTGATCGACGTGCTCGAGCGCATCAACAAAGTGTTTCCACAGATCGTCAAGCAGCTACCCGAAGGGCTTGAGGGAAAGATCGTTTACGACTCATCGAAGTTCGTGACCAGCGCCATTAGCGAAGTAGAAACGACGCTGCTTGAAGCGCTCGGCATCGTCACGCTGGTCGTGTTTGCGTTCCTGGGCAACATGCGCTCGGTCGCCATTCCCGTCGTGGCGATCCCGCTCTCAATTATTGGCACCTTCGTGATGATGTTGGTGGCGAGCTTCACCATCAATCTGCTCACGCTGCTCGCCATGGTGCTCGCCATCGGCCTGGTCGTGGATGACGCGATCATTGTGGTCGAGAACTGTAACCGCCATATCGCCCAAGGGATGAAACCCTTTGATGCGGCGATCCAGGCCGCGCGCGAACTGGGCGGTCCCATCATCGCCATGACCGTCGTGCTGATCGCGGTCTATGTGCCGATCGGCTTCCAGGGCGGACTGACTGGCGCTCTCTTCACCGAGTTCGCCTTCACGCTGGTGGGTACGGTGACCGTGTCGGCCATTGTGGCGCTAACGCTCTCGCCCATGATGTGTTCGCGCCTCCTGCGGCCGCACGAGCACGTCACCAAGAATCCCACCTGGCAAGACAAGTTCGGTGAGTATATCGATCACGCGTTCGAGCGCGTACGCAGCACCTATGAGCGGCTCCTGCATGGCAGCCTGAATATAGTTGTAGTCACCGCGACCTTCGCCGTCATCGTGCTGGGCAGCATCTATTTCCTTTACAGCTTCTCAAGACACGAGCTCGCGCCGCAGGAGGACCAGGGCTTCATTCTGGGATTTGTGGGCGCGGCGCCGAACGCAACTCTGCAGCAGCGCATTCTGTATTCGGATTCGATCTACCAGCAGCTGCGCAAATACCCCGAGATCGACCACATCTTCCAGGTCGACGCGCCCGGCAATGGCTTCCTCGGTCTTGTGCTGAAGCCATGGGGCGAACGCAGCCGCAGCTCGGGTAAGATCACGCAGCTCGCATCGGGCGATCTCTCGCAATATGCGGGCGTCCAAGCGGCCGTCTTCCAGCCGCCGTCGCTGCCTGGCGGTTTCGGCACACCCATCCAATTCGAGATCACGACGACGCATTCGTTCGATCGCCTGTACGACGTGACGCAGCAATTCCTCACCGAGGCGCGCAAGAGCGGACGCTTCATATTCGTCGACACGGATCTCAAGATCGACCAGCCGCAGGCGACGGTAGAAATCGACCGCAACAAGGCCGCTCTGCTCGGGCTCAGCATGGCGGATATCGGCGCATCCATGTCGGCGATGCTGGGCGGCGGCTATGTGAACTACTTCACGCTGGAGGGCCGCTCGTATCGTGTCATGTCGCAGGTGCAGCAGCGATACCGGCTGAACCCGAGCCAGGTGCTCGATTATTACGTGCGCGCGAGCAATGGAACATTGGTGCCGCTTTCCACGATTGCCAAGATTTCCACTAAGACGGTTCCGGAATCGCTGTCGCATTTCCAGCAGCAGAATGCAGCGACGATCTCGGGCGTGATGATGCCGGGACAGACGCTTGGCGACACGCTGGCTTACATGCAGGAGCTGGCGCGTCGCGTTCTGCCCGACGGCTTTTATACCGACACCGCCGGACAATCGCGCCAGTACTATCAGGAGAGCAGCGGCTTCCTGAGCACGTTCGGTTTCGCGTTGATCATCATCTTTCTCTCGCTGGCAGCGCAGTTCGAAAGCTTCCGCGATCCGTTCATCATTCTCGTGTCGGTGCCGATGTCGATTGCGGGCGCGATGATCTTCATCACCCTGGGCATCGGCGGCACCACGCTAAACATCTACACCGAGGTCGGCCTGGTGACGCTGATGGGCCTGATCAGCAAGCACGGCATTCTGATCGTGGAATTCGCCAACCGCCTGCAGCGCGAAGGCCTGTCCAAGCGCGAGGCGATCGAGGCAGCCGCCGCGGTTCGTCTGCGTCCTATTCTGATGACCACCGCCGCCATGGTGCTGGGCGTGGTGCCGCTGCTGCTCGCATCCGGTGCGGGCGCCGCCGCGCGCTTCGCCATGGGCCTGGTGATATCGACCGGCATATCGATCGGCACGCTGTTCACGCTGTTCGTGGTGCCGGCGGTTTATCTTCTGATGGCGGCAGACCACAGCCATGATCGCATAGCAGAGGCCCGCGGCGTGACAGCCGCGCGGGCCTAACTCGCGGCCGCTTCCAGCGGCGCTTTCGATCTCTGCTCGTGCCGCACATCTTCGATCGCAGGCAGCCGCGCCTCGTTACCGAGATATTGAATTGCATGTGCCGACGCCGAGCGGGCGAAATCGAAATGCGTTTCCCACTTCGCGTCAGGCTTGGTCAGATACGAATAGACGTAGGCGCCGTGGAACACGTCGCCGGCCCCGTTGGTGTCGACAATGCGATCCGGCGGCACGGATAGCGCCGGCATGTTGCGAGCGGCGCCCGTCTCGTCATACCAGACGAGGCCGCGCTCGCCCAACGTCACGCCGCCGATCTTGCAGCCCTTTTGCTTGAGCAGATCGAGCGTCTGGCGCGTCGACAGGTTCAATTGCTCGCAAAACCGTTCACCGAGCACGGCCACATCGATGAAGGACAGCAGCTCCATCGTTTTGCTGCGCACGGCGCCGCCATCGAGCGAAGTGAGGATTTTCTGCTCGCGGCAAAGCTTCGCATAATGCATGGCCGCATCAGCCTGATGCCCATCCAAATGCAGCGCGCGGCAGCCCTTGATGTTCAAGTTCGGAAACGGATGCATGTAGTCGTCGTCGCGGCAGCGCACGATGGCGCGCTTGCCGTCATTGGGCATGACGAAGGAAAGCGAAGAGCGGTGAACTTTGCGCGCGTGAATGGGCACGCCATATTTCGCCGCCATGTCGAGGAACATGTGGCCCAGCCAGTCGTCGGCCAACGAGGTCAGCAGATCGGGTTTGATGCCCAGCCGCGCGCAAGTAAAGGCCGCCGTCACCGCGTTGCCGCCGAAAGAGACTGCGTAGTTGCTCGCCACGGTTTTTTCATCGCCCGTCGGTATGCGGTCGGTGATGAAGGTGACGTCGATATAGGTCTGGCCGATGAAGAGCGCTTCCATGTCTAGGTCTCTACCCGCCGCGGGCGCAATTTTCCAGTTGGACGCGCCTCATCCTTTGCCAGGTGGAGGGCCGAGCGTCCCGGCCGCTAGTCATCTTCTACCGCCCAAGCTATGACTCGCGGCAACGCCTGGGTGGGGATTTGGATGCCTGCAAAACCGCGCGCGAAGCGGCCAAATTATTGGCTGCGCCTGCTGGTCCTTATTCCGTTCATCGCCCTGGGCTGGGTGCCTTTCTACAACCGCGTCGGGCCCAAGCTGCTGGGCGTACCCTTCTTCTATTGGTATCAGCTCTCCTGGATCGTCATCGGCGCGCTGTTACTCGCCTTTGTCTACGCCTGTGAAGAGCCCTCGCACCGCGAGGACAAGCGGTGAACGAGCTCAGCGTCGCAATATTTATCGGCCTCTTCGCCTTCGTCACCATACTGGGCTTCATTGCCGCGCGCTGGCGCAAAGGCGATCTGAAGAAGATCGACGAATGGGGTTTGGGCGGGCGCCGCTTCGGCACCGTCGTGACGTGGTTCCTTTTGGGTGGCGATCTCTACACCGCCTACACCTTCATCGCCGTGCCGGCATTGATGTTCGGCACCGGCGCGCCAGGCTTCTTCGCCGTGCCGTACACGGTGTGGGTCTATCCCCTGCTTTTCCTCATCTTTCCGCGGCTGTGGCGCGTCACGCGCGAGAACGGCTACGTCACGGCGGCCGACATGGTGCGTGGGCATTTCGGCAATAGCTGGCTTGCATTGGCGATTGCTTTCACCGGCTTGGTAGCGACGATGCCGTACATCGCGCTGCAGCTTGTCGGCATGCAGGTGGTGATCGGAGCGATGGGCTTCCACGGCACCGGCTTCGTCGCAGATCTGCCGCTGATCATCGCCTTTGTTATCCTGGGCGCCTTCACCTATTCGAGCGGACTGCGCGCGCCCGCCATGATCGCGGTGGTGAAAGACCTCCTGATCTACATCACGGTGATTGCGGCGATCATCATCATTCCGGCGAAGCTCGGTGGTTACGATAAGGTTTTTGCGGCTGTTGACGCAGCGAAGTTGACATTGCCGCCGCCGCCCGAGGGATCGCTCGGCAGTTACAGCGCCTATGTCACGCTCGCGCTCGGCTCGGCCATGGCGTTGATGTTGTACCCACATGCGCTCACAGGTGTGTTGAGTTCAAGCAGCGAGCACGTCATTCGCCGCAACGCCGCCATTCTGCCCTGCTATTCGTTCGTGCTCGGCTTGATTGCGCTCTTGGGTTACATGGCGCTGGCGTCGGGTGTGCAGTCGATGCCCGAATATGCCGACGGCTTCAAACAATACGGCTCGAACTACGCGGTGCCTGCGCTATTCCTGCACATGTTCCCATCGTGGTTCGCGGGCGTCGCCTTCGCCGCCATCGCCATTGGCGCATTGGTGCCCGCCGCCGTGATGTCCATCGCCTGCGGCAATCTGTTCACGCGCAATGTCTACCGGGAATTCTTCAGGCCAAAATGCACCCCCGCCCAAGAAAGCCAGACGGCGAAAATCGTTTCATTGATCGTCAAAGTGGGCGCCCTATTCTTCATCATCTTCCTGCCGCAGCAATACGCCATACAATTGCAGCTGCTAGGCGGCATATGGATCATTCAGACCCTGCCTGCGGTGATCATCGGCCTCTATACGCGTTGGCTGAACTCGAAGGCGCTGTTCATCGGCTGGATCGCGGGCATCGCCAGCGGCACCTACATGTCGGGCACGCTGAAATTCGCGGGCGTGGTGTACCCAATCGAAATTTCCGGCGTCACCATTCCGGGCTATGCCGCGCTTTATTCGCTCGCCATCAATATCGGCGTTTCCATTGTGCTGTCCGTCGTGTTCAATGCGGTGGCGCCCGATCGCAATGCCATGCCCTTAGCCACCGCAAAGCGCTGACCCATGGATTATTTTCTTCAGCAACTGGTGAACGGCGTCACGCTGGGCGCGATCTATGGCCTGATCGCCATCGGCTACACCATGGTCTACGGCATCATCGGCATGATCAATTTCGCCCATGGCGACATCTACATGATCGGCGCCTTCATCTCGCTGATCGGCTTCCTGATCATGGGCGTGGTGGGCATCAGCTACGTGCCGCTGGCGCTCGCGATCGTCCTTCTTATGGCGATGGTGTTCACCGCCATGTACGGCTGGGCGGTGGAACGCGCTGCCTACCGGCCTTTGCGAGGTTCGACGCGGCTGGCGCCGCTCATCTCGGCCATTGGCATGTCCATCGTGCTCGAGAATTACGTGCAGCTGGTGCAGGGCGCGCGCGTCAAGCCGCTGCAGCCCATCGTGCATGGCGCGATGACGATTTCCTCCAGCGCCAATTTCCACGTCACCATCAGCACGCTGCAGATCGTCATCTTCTTTTTGACGCTCGTGCTGATGGCCTGCTTCACCTACATCATCAATTACACGCGGCTGGGGCGCGCCCAGCGCGCTACCGAGCAGGACATGACCATGGCGTCCCTGCTCGGCGTCAATGTTGATCGCACGATTTCGATTACCTTCGTCATAGGCGCGGCGCTCGCAGCGGTCGCGGGCCTCATGGTGACGCTCTATTACGGCGTCATCGATTTCTTCATCGGCTTCGTCGCCGGCATCAAGGCGTTCACGGCGGCCGTGCTGGGCGGCATCGGCTCGCTGCCGGGCGCCATGCTGGGCGGGCTGCTGATCGGCCTCATTGAGGCCTTCTGGTCCGGCTATTTCAGCATTGCCTACAAGGATGTGGCCGTGTTCGGCATTCTCATTCTCGTGTTGATCTTCCGCCCCACCGGCCTGCTTGGCCGGCCGGAAATCGAAAAAGTCTGATGGCCAATCCGCTCACGCGTCCGCTTCCGCCTTTTGCGGCCGCACTCCGCGATGCGGCGGTGGCTGCAGGCGTGGCCGCGTTACTGGCCCTGCCCCTTCTCGGCTTCCGGCTTGTCGATTCCGCAACCGGGCTCACGCTTGATTACCGTTTCGTATGGATTGCTTACGCCGCCGGCGTTGTCTTTGCGGGCCATCTAGCCATTTCGCTGGCGCAGATGCTTTGGGGTTTGCGCATTCGTCCACAAAAGGCCACGCGCGCGTCGCTCTTCGTCGGCCACACCGACCGCAACCAGAAGATCGCGGGCTACGTGATCATCGCGATTGCGCTGGTGCTGCCGTTCTTCCCCTTCGCCGACCGCAACCTGATCGACCGCGGCACGCTGATCCTGATTTATGTGATGCTCGGCATGGGGCTGAACATTACGGTGGGCTTGGCCGGCCTGCTCGATCTCGGTTATGTCGCCTTCTATGCGGTGGGCGCGTATTCGTATGCGCTGCTGGCGCAGAATTTCGGCCTCTCGTTCTGGATCTGCCTGCCGCTCGCAGGCATTCTTGCGGCTTTCTTCGGCCTGATGGTCGGTTTTCCCGTGCTGCGGCTGCGCGGCGATTACTTGGCCATCGTCACGCTGGGCTTTGCCCAGATCGTGCGCATCGTGCTGTTGAATTGGGCGAATGTCACTGGCGGACCGAATGGCATCGCCGAAATCGCGCGGCCCTCGTTCTTCGGCCTGCCCATGACACCCACGGCCAAGAGTGGCGAGACTTTCGCGCAGTTTTTCGGAATTCCGTTCTCGCCCATGCATCGCGTTTATTTTCTTTATTACCTGATCCTTGCGCTGGTGCTGTTCGCGGTGCTGTTCAGCCAGCGGATCCGCAAGCTGCCGCTTGGCCGCGCCTGGGAAGCGCTGCGCGAAGACGAATTCGCCTGCCGCAGCCTCGGGCTTAATCCCACTACGATCAAACTCTCCGCCTTCGCGCTGGGTGCCTCGTTCGCAGGCCTCGCGGGATCGTTCTTCGCCACGCGCCAGGGCTTCATCAGTCCCGAAAGCTTCACCTTCATCGAATCCGCCATCATCCTCGCCATCGTCGTGCTGGGCGGCATGGGCAGCCAGATCGGCATCGTGCTCGCCGCCATCATTCTTGTCGGCCTGCCCGAATGGTTCCGCGATCTCGCGCAATACCGCATGATCGCCTTCGGCGCGGCCATGGTGCTGATCATGATGTGGCGGCCTCACGGCCTGCTGGCGAGCCGCGCGCCGACCATCCGCCTCAATCACAAACCGCCGCCATGACGCACGATCACAATACGCTGCTGGACGTGCAGCACCTGACCATGCGCTTTGGCGGTCTGCTCGCGGTGCACGATCTTTCGTTCACCGCAAAGCGGCGCGAGATCACCGCCATCATCGGGCCGAACGGCGCGGGCAAGACGACGGTGTTCAATTGCCTGACCGGTTTTTACAAATCCAGCACCGGGATGCTTCGCCTCACGCACGAAGACGGCAAAGCATTTCATCTCGAGCGCATGGAGGATTTCCGCATCGCGCGCGAGGCGCGCGTGGTGCGCACCTTCCAGAACATTCGCCTCTTCCGGGGTATGAGCGTGCTGGAGAATTTGATCGTGGCGCAGCATCCGCAGTTGATGGAGGCATCGGATTATTCCATCGGCGGGTTGCTGGGTCTGAAGCGCCATCGTATTGCCGAGCGCAAAGCTGTCGATCTCGCGCGTTATTGGCTCGACAAGGTCGGCCTGACGGCGATGGCCGACGATGCGGCCGCCGGCCTTCCCTATGGCTCGCAGCGCCGGCTCGAGATCGCGCGCGCCATGTGCGCGCGGCCCGTGCTGCTTTGCCTCGACGAACCGGCCGCCGGGCTGAACGCGCGCGAGTCCGAGGAGCTCAACAAACTTCTCCTCGACATCAAGCGCGACGAAAGCATCGCCATCCTGCTCATCGAGCACGACATGGGCGTGGTGATGCACATTTCCGATCACATCGTGGTGCTCGATCACGGCGCACGCATCGCCTATGGCCCACCGGCCGAAATTCGAGCCAACCCGGACGTGATCCGCGCCTATCTTGGCGCGCATGAAGAAGAAGACGTTCCCGTGCGGAGCGCGAGGCACTGATGCTCCAGATCCGCAATCTGCATTCGGGCTACGGCCGCATCGAAGCGCTGCACGGTATCGACCTCGACGTGAAGACCGGCGAGATCGTGGCGTTGGTGGGCTCGAATGGCGCGGGCAAGACAACACTGTTGATGACGATTTGCGGACGCCCGCG